>CAJDWF010000039.1_pt1 | contig 27442 bp, 27 predicted proteins | sample 7391541 | NCBI WGS metagenome assembly CAJDWF01 (sample SAMEA7055727, study PRJEB34461) | soil metagenome | biome: terrestrial ecosystem; feature: Peninsula; material: soil | place: Antarctica | collected 2016
GCGAGTTCGCGATACGTACCTTATGCCCGAGAGCAGTAAAGCGGCGCGCCAAGTTTCCGCCGATATTTCCGGCACCGATAATTCCAACGTTCATACGTCCGCCAACCCACCGCAGCCCTCACGAAGTTGCAGTGAGGCGCAGCGCACCCGCTAGCTTTCGTCTGCGCCCGAGCGACGACTTAAAAACGGTGTCACGACATGCGGCTTTCTCAAGCTTTGAATACCACGTCGCCATGCCACTCGAGAAACTCCGATCTCGGGCGAAGCGCGGCGTTATCCGGAAGATGCACGAGCTCTCCGTCATGCTTGTAGTAAACTCGGCCGTTTGAGAAATCGCGTCGCAGCGCATTGCTGACCAAGAAGCGGTGCTCGGGAGTTATGGTAACGTAGCCCCGGTCGAAAAGCGTGTGAATATCCGCGCGCAAGGATATGCCATTTTGCACCTCGTGCTGCAAAGTCTCGGCAAACGGCTTGATGTGACTTGCCTGCAGCACGGGAATCGTATGCTCGCCAGTTACGGCGCATTGGTTATCATACGCTGTCAACACGAGCCGTCGAAACGTACCTTGTCCGTGGCGCGGCAGGCGAAAGATCGGCTTACCAGTTCCTCCGAATGGCGCAATGCTGAATTCCGGCTGCACGTGTGGACGACGCGTCTCGATATCGTGCAACAGGCGCGCCGTGTTTGGATTGGAAAAGTCGTAATACTTTGCAGATACGATCTCGGGTTTCCAATCCTCGGGCGGCGACACGAACTCGTTCGTTTTGAAAAAGAAGGGCTGTGAGAGGATCGTGCAGCCAATCATGTCATCGCCGGTTGCGGACCGCCTCAGATATCGTCCAATCATGCCTTCGAGCTGCGTAAAGGATTCCGCACCGTTTTTTACGTCGTAGTATTCCCATGCGTCGCGCAGTGTGAGGGGTTGCGAATAATCGATGAAGCCCCCACCCCCGATGGCATTAATTGGGCTCTTGAGCTTAAACAGAAACGGCGTACCGCGAGGAGCCCGCAGTACCCGTCCGCTCGGGCTCCAGAAGTTCACTTCGTCGAGCGCGGGCGCGCGAGCTGCGAGGAATTGAAACCACGTATTGTCGGTGGGCGAGACGCAGAGTGCCGCCGAGCTCGCGCTCACTTACAACTCTTTTACTGCGGCTATCAGCCCGTCTACTGAGGCTTTGGCGTCGCCGAAGAGCATGGAGGTGTTGGGCATTTCGTAGAGCGGATTTTCGATGCCGGCGAAGCCGCTGCGCATCGAACGTTTGAGCACGATCACGTTGGTCGCTTTGTCCACATCGAGAATCGGCATGCCGTAGATCGGCGATGACGGAACGTTGCGGGCGGCGGGGTTCGTGACGTCGTTGGCGCCGATAATCAGCGCGACGTCCGTCGTCGGAAACTCGGGGTTCGCGTCTTCCATGTCCAGCAGCGATGGATACGGCACGTTAGCTTCGGCCAGCAGTACGTTCATATGCCCGGGCATGCGCCCGGCCACGGGATGAATGGCGTACTTTACTTCAACGCCGCGCTTTTCAAGTTGGTCGACGAGGCTTTTTACGCTGTGCTGCGCTTGCGCGACGGCCATGCCGTAACCGGGTACGATCATCACCTTCTTTGCGTATGCGAGCATGATAGCGACATCGTCGGCGTTGGCGCTGCGTACGTTTTGCGGACCGCCGTTCGCACCGCCGGCCGGCTCGGCGCCGCCGGCTGCGCCGAAGGCTCCGAAGAGCACGTTGGTCAGCGATCGATTCATCGCCTTGCCCATCATCACGGTGAGTACCGTGCCGCTCGCGCCGACCAATGCGCCGCAGATGATCAGTAGCGTCGAGTTGATTTCGAAACCGGTGATCGCGACGGCGAGGCCGGTGAACGAGTTGAGCAGTGAAATTACCACCGGCATGTCCGCGCCGCCGATGGGCATTACGAAAAGTACGCCGAGCGCCAGCGCTAAGATCAGCAGCAGCGGGAACGACCACGCGGGCGTCACGCCTGCGGTCGCGACGAACCACACTGCCAACGCAAGTAGTGCGAGCGCGATGGCGCCGTTGACGATTTGTTGGCCCGGATACGTGACGGGGCGCCCGGTCATCAGCTCCTGCAGCTTGAGAAATGCAATCGCGGAGCCCGCGATCGATACGCAGCCGATGATCGCAGAGAGAACCAGCGAGACGCTTACGACGGAGTCCAAGCGCGTAAGGCCGCCGGAACGCTCGTAAAATTCCATCAGCGAAATCAGTGCGGCCGCGCCACCGCCTGCGCCATTGTAGAGTGCGACCAACTGCGGCATGGCCGTCATCTTTACCCGCATCGCCACGACGATGCCAATCAGCGCGCCGAGGGCGACGCCGAGGAGCATTGCCCACCATGCGCCGCCGGTGGTTTCCCACACGGCGCCACATAGAGCGATCAGCATACCGACCATTGCCAGACGATTACCGGAGCGCGCCGTCGCCGGCGCATTGAGATAGTGCAGACCTAAGATGAAGAACGCGATCGCGACGAGGTCGGCCAATCCGATAACGATGTCGGCCGCGCTCACTTTTGCGCATCCTTTCGCTTGAACATCTGCAGCATGCGCTCGGTCACGGCAAAGCCGCCGAACACGTTGATCGCGCCTAACGTCACGGCCGCGATGCCCGCGACCGTCAGCCACGGCGAATGCGCCGCGCGGAAAAGTCCCGCAATTGCCACCATCGCGCCGATCAGCACGATGCCGTGGATCGCGTTGGTGGCCGACATCAACGGTGTATGCAGCGTGCTCGGAATTTTCGAGATCACCTCGAAACCGACGAAAACTGCCAAGAGCAGTACGGTGAGCAGCGAGATGAACAGACCGATGTCGCTCACGCGGGTCCTCCGATCAAAACTTTTCCGTCGCGCGCGATGCACGCGCCTTTGAGAACGTCGTCGTCGAAATTTGGTTTGAACGCGCCGTCGACGATAGTGGGCGCGAGCAGCGCGAACACATTGCGTGAATAGAGTTGGCTCGCGTGGTACGGCAGAGTGGACGGAATGTTGGTCTGTCCTACGATCGTCACGCCGTTAGATGAGAGGATCGTTTCGCCGCGCTGCGTTAACTCGCAGTTGCCGCCGGCTTCGGCCGCGAGATCCACGATCACGCTGCCGGGCGCCATCGCTTTAACCGCATCGGCTGTGACGAGCGTCGGCGCTTTGCGTCCGGGAACGAGCGCAGTTGCGATCACCACATCGTTCTTGCCGATCGCTTCCACCATGAACGCGCGCTGTGCTTGCGCCTGTTCGGGCGTGAGCTCTTTGGCGTAACCGCCGCTGCCTTCGGCGTCGCCGACGTCGAACTCCAAGAACGTCGCGCCTAGCGATTTCACTTGTTCCTTCGCGGCGGAGCGCACGTCGTAGCCCTGCACCACGGCGCCCAAACGGCGCGCGGTAGCGATGGCTTGCAGTCCCGCAACGCCCGCTCCAAGCACTAGCACTTTGGCGGGCGGAATCGTGCCGGCGGCAGTGGTGAGCATCGGAAAGAATTTCGGCAACAGCGTGGCGGCGATGAGCACTGCTTTGTAGCCGGCAATGTTGTTCTGCGACGAAAGCGCGTCCATGGACTGCGCGCGCGTGATGCGCGGAATCATCTCCATCGCGAAGGCGGTGGCGCCACTACCTGCGAGCTTCTCGACGTACGCGGGATCGCCCAGCGGCGCTAGGAAGCCGACCACGGCGGCGCCTTTGGGCAAGGCTGCCAGCACCGCATCGCTCGGCCGTCCGACGCAAGCGATCACAGCGGCGCCGTCCACCAGGGCTGCGGTATCTTTCGTAATCTGCGCACCTGCGGCGGAGTAGAATTCGTCGGGGAAGGACGCGCGCTCTCCGGCGCCGCTCTCGATCCGTACCGCGACGCCGGCCTTTGCCAGCTTCATTACGGTCTCGGGGACGAGGGCGACTCGACGCTCGTCAGAAGCGCTCTCGCGCGGAACGGCAACGATCATGGCTGGGAGTTAGGCAAACGTTTCGAGGGTCCCTCGACTTTGCGACTAGGCTGAGCGGTTGAGCAGCAGCGCGCAGATCAGGAACAAGATGACGCCACCCGTGTGCGCCGCAACAGCCATCGCAAGGCGCCGTCGTTCTGCGAGAAGCGCATCGGCGACGCGCGCGCGCAACGCGAACGATACCACTGATAAATCAAACGCCGCTAATGCCATCAAGAAGTAGCAGAAGAGCGCCGCAAATTGATTGCGATGCAGCAGCAAGGCGAGGGCGAGGAAAATCGCCAGAGCGACGTCGCGCATGCCCGTTGCGCGAACGTATACCAGCGCCGCGCTGTTGCGCTCGATGGGGATGCCGTATGCGTTTGAGAGCGGTACCGGGAACGTCACGGCGAAAATGCCCACAGCCGCTAAAAAGACCGTCGCAATCCAGGGCAGCACCAACGCGACGACGTGCACGCTCACGCGATTCGCACGCGGTTGCGCAGGACGCCGATCTTTTCAATTTCGACCTCCATCACGTCGCCGTCTTGCAGAAACTCGGGCGGCTTGCGGGCAAAGCCCACCCCTGCGGGCGTTCCCGTAGCGATCACGTCGCCGGGGAGCAGCGTCATACCGCGGCTCAGTTCGGCGATCAGCCGCGGTATGCGGAAAATCATGTTGGCGGTGTTGCTGCGCTGCTTTTGTACGGCGTTGATCTTCATGCCGATCGCAAGCGCGTGCGGGTCGCCGATCTCGTCCGCACTCACTACGCACGGACCGATCGGGCAGCCGTCGTCGAGACTCTTTCCTTTAAACCACTGCAGGTGCGCGCGCTGCAGGTCGCGGCCGGTGACGTCGTTCACGCACGTGTAGCCAAACACTACGCGCAGCGCGCCATCTTCGCTGACGTCTTTGCAGCGCTCGCCGATTACCGCGCCGAGTTCGGCCTCGTAATCATACTCTTGCGAAACGGCACGTTGGAACTGCAGATCTGCGTCGGGATCGGCAACCGCGGTGGGCGCTTTCGTAAAGAAGGTGGGAACGTCGGGCAACTTAAGCTCTTTGCCGAAAACGGCCGCGCCTTCTTTTGCGTGTTCGAGATAGTTGCGTCCGACGCAGAAGACGTTGCGAGTCGGCACGATCGGCGCCGCCAAGCGAACGTCGTGCAGCGCGAAGGTGACGTCGGTATGCGTCGCGGCCCGCTGCGCGCCTTGCAGCGCGATATACGCCACGAGCGACGGCGCGTCGATCGCGCGCACGCGATCTCCCTCGATGTATCCCGGACGAATCGTCTCGCCGTCGTAGAAACTGACGTACTTCATGAGACGATATCAATGCTTCGCGGGGGTAGCCTTTGCCTTCGCAGCTTTCGCCTTAGCCGCTTTCGCCTTTGCGGCCGCAGCGGCTTTGGCGTTGTCGCGTTTGGCTATGTCGATCATCTCGGTGGCGGCGCCTTCTTTGTTGCCCCAGTCGCCGCCGGCCTTGACGAGCGCGACGCCGCGTTTGATCTGGTGATCCTTCGGATTGTAATCGTACGTAACGCGATACATGCCGACTTCCGCGGTGCCGTCGGGATGGCGTATCCACATCTGCAGCACGTTGCCGTACGTCTGCGAGTTGAAAAAACCGTACGGCGACGACTTTCCGGATTTGACCAGCACGACTTGCCCTTTTGCGTTCACCTCTACCACGAACTCGGTGTGCAGCTTTACAGTGGGAAGGTGAACGGGCGGCATCGTCATCTTCGGTCGCGGCGTCGCCGCGAGCGCGGGCGCACAGAGCGCGAGGGCGAAGATCGCGGAAAGAAGCGACCGCACGAACGTATGTTTCATCGAATCCTTATGGCGCGTTTAGTTGCGCGAGATTGCCGCGAAAGCGTGCCCGCACGATCCGCAGGCAACCACGACTTGATAGTACTGCCGTTCGCGCATGTCCTCAGCCGTTGGTTCGCGTCCGTCATTGCCGCAGAAACGGCATCGGGTTGACGTTTGGTTCCCTTGCGGGTCGGCTTCGTCCACTGGCGAGTCCTTATGCGGATTCGGCGATGCGCCCTGCCCGCAGGCGCTCGGAGCTCCTCTCGTCGAACCGCGGTTGACCGATGGGCATCCGACTTCGCGGCGCACTTTGTGCGCTGCTCTTGTTCTCAGGTCCGCTGACGTTCGCGCCGGCCGATGCCGCGCGCCCAATCGGAGACGTGCACAAGCTGGACGCGTACTATGCCCTGTTCGCGCCGGATTCAAACGTTCCGTGGCAACCCGCTACCGTGCGCTTAGAGACGTACACCAGCGCGCGCGTTGCGTTTGCAGTGTACCGCGCCGATCCCGGCGACGTGTTGACGGCGGGCAGCACGTCGCGACCGCGCGCCATCGACACGCGGCATCTCAAACCCGTGGCGCGATGGTCGTTTACGCCGCCCGGCGGCTATCAATATCAATCGAGCACGATCGCGGTGCCGCTAGGTTCGCGCGAAGGCTTCTTCGTCGTCGAAGCGAGCCGCGGCTCGGTGCGCGAACAAGTGTGGATCAACCGCACGCGCGTGGGATTGGTTGCAAAACAAACGCCTGCGGGGCTACTGCTCTATGGCGCCGATCTGCAAACGGGCCGCGCGCTAGCGAAAATGCGCGTGCAGATTTTGGCCGACAATCGACTGGCGACGCGTTACACCGACGCGCACGGCATCGTGCGGTGGGGCGCATCGCCGCCGGCGATCTTCGCGCTCGCGCAATGGGGAAGCAGCTACACGTTCGTTCCGCTGCTGCCGCAGACGCCGCTGCCCGGCGCCGTGATCGGCGTGCGCGCGGATTCAGCCGTCGTGCACGCGGGCGACGCGGTGCGCGTCGCGGGTTTCGTGCGGGTGCGCGCGCGCAGTGGCGCATATAGCGCCGGCAACGGCAGTGTAAAACTCTCGCTGCGTTTGGACGCAAACGAAATCGCGCGTACAACGTTGAAGTTAGACGCAGCGGGCGCGTTCGATGCGACGCTGGCGATCCCGTCGGGCGCGGCGGCCGGCGATTACGCGATTTTGGCGCAAGCCGATGACGAAGTGGGCTCCGCAACGCTACACGTGGACGCCGATGCGGTAGGGCTGGTGCTTACGGTCGCGCCGCATTGCGCGCGCGCTTGCGATCCCAACGCCAACGTGCCGCTCGACATCCGCGCGCTGCGCGACGGAAAACCGGCGGCCGGCGTCAACGTTGCCGTGAGCGTCGTGCGTTCTCCGCATCTCTTCGATGCCGCGTCTGGCGACGCGCCGTGGGGCGTTTCGCAATGGCTCGATACCATCGTGCAGACCGATGGCGACGGGCGAGCGTCGGTGGCGATCGCGCAACCCACCGATGGTTTGTCGTCAACGTACGGCGTGAGCGTGAGCGCCGGCGGCGCGACGGCGGACACGCGCTTTATGGTGGCGACATCGCGCGCCGGCATTTCGCTAACACTCGATCATACGCAAATCGCGCCAAACGCGCCGCTGGGATTTACGGTAACCGGCGTCGACCTGCAAACCGGCAAACCGCTTTCGGGCCAACAAGTCACCGTGCAACTTTTGCAAGGCGATGCGTCGCCGCAGGCCGTCACGCTGACGTACGATGCGGCCGGTCGCGCGACGGGTTCGTTTGCGTCGGTTCCGCTTGGCACGAGCACGATCGTAGCGCAGACCACGTTTGACGGCGCGTCGGGCAGTGACGCTGCGGAGGTGCAAGTCGGGCAGCAGGCGGCGGATGATGGCGACGATGCATCGTCGACCGTGCGCGTGACGAGCGATCGCTCACGCTACCGCGCGGGCGAAGCGATTGCGATTACCGGCACCGATGCGGGTGCGCAGGGCGACGCGCTGATCACGCTCGACGGTGCCGAAGGCACGCAGGCAACCGTGGCCGCGCAGCGCGGTGGCGTGGCGTCCGCGTCGTTTCGGGCGCGCGACGATGCGGGGCAAATTCTCGCCGGTGCGGCGTTCGTGCATCGCGGTACGCTTGAGTGGAACGCATCGCCGATTTCCGTGGACGCGCCCGGGCAGGCGGTAATCGCGCAGATCGTGTTGGACAAATCGTCGTACGCGCCCGGCGAGCGTGCGACCGCGCACGTGGGCGGCGAAGGCGGCGCCACGTACGTAGTGCGCGTGAGCCGCGGCGAGCCCTCGGGCGATGCGCTGTTCTCTACGTTGGGCGACGTGCTGGCCGTGGGCGTGAGCAGCACGCAGACGTCGGCGCCGCCGGCGACCACGTGGCATCCGTGGGTGGATGCGAGCGGCAGTCACGCCCAAGTCTACGGCTTCGAGAGCCGGGGCTCGGCACCGCCGACGGTAGGCTTGGCGCAAGCCGATTCGCAGCCGGTCTCGTGGTCGGTCCTGCGCTCTGCTTCGGGCGTCATCGCGGTGCCCTCACCCGAGCAGCCGGGTAGCTATACGCTCTCGATCCTGAGAATTTTCGACGACGGACGAATTGCCGCCGCGTCGTCGAACCTCACCGTACGATGACGACGCCCTCTTCGCTGATGCTGCTCGATACGTACGGGCTGATCTATCGCGCGTTCTTCGCAATGCCGCCGTTCACCACGAGCGCGGGTACGCCGACCAACGCCGTACTGGGCTTCGTCAACATGCTCAGCCGGGTAATTGCCGAAGAGAAGCCGACCCACGTGATCGCCGCGTTCGATAAAGGCCGCCCGTCGGCGCGCCTGGAGCTCTATCGCGAGTACAAAGCGCAGCGTTCCGCGATGCCCGACGAACTGCGCGCTCAGTTTCCGCTGGTGCGGCGGGTGCTCGCCGCCTTCGGCATACCGATCGCCGAAGTTGACGGCGAAGAAGCCGACGACGTCATCGCGACCCTCGCGCACCGCGCGGGTCTTGAGGGAAAAGCGACGCTGGTGGTAACCGGCGACTTGGATTTGCTGCAAATCGCCGATGCCACGACGACGATTTTGCGCACCCGCAAGGGCATCAGCGAACTCGAACGTTTCGATCCGGCGGCGGTGCGCGAACGTTTCGATCTCGAGCCCGGTCAGCTCGCAGACTACCGCGGCCTTAAAGGCGATCCGTCGGATAATTTGCCCGGCATTCCGGGCATCGGTGAAAAGACGGCGAGCAAGTTAATCAAAGCGGCGGGCTCGCTCGACAACCTGATCGCGCATCCGGAGCTAGCCGGAACGCCCAAGCTGCAGAAGCTCATCGAAGAGCGCGGCGGCGAAGCGCAGCTCTTTCGCGACGTGTCGATGATTCGACGCGACCTCGACGTGCAGATCGACTGGAGTGCCAGCCGTTGTGAGACGCCCCACAACGACGAACTCTATGCGCTTTATAGCGAGCTGGAGTTCAAGGGTTTGCTGGCAAAGTTGGATCCGCCATCGTCGGGCATGCCGCTTTTTGAAAGCGTCCGCGCGCTGCGTGGAACCTACACGTCGTACGTCCCCGCCGTCGATCCGCCCGAGTTCGTGCGCTTGACGAACGATCTGCGCACCCTTGCGAAGAGCGATCGCCTCTCGTTTGCGGCGATCGGGGACGCGATCGGCGTCTCCGGCGCAGCAGGCAGCGGCATTGCGTTCGGCGGTGGAGCGCTCGAATATGCCGACGTGCGCGCCGCGTTCGAAGCGCTATGGCAGAGCGATATCCCCGCCGCTGCGTATGACGTGAAACGCGTGCTGCGCGTTGCGGCCGCGCACGGATTACCGGTACGCGCGTTTGACGACGATCCGATGGTTGGCGCGCATCTGTTGGAAACCGGACGAACGTTCTTTCATGCCGCCGACGCCGCGGGATTATTGTTGGGAATGGCGATCGACGACGATGCTGCGGCGCATGCCGACGCGGTGCTGCAGATGATCGGACCGGCACGCGAACGCTTGGAAGAGCGCGATCAACTCGCGCTCTATACCGCCATCGAAGTGCCGCTGGCGCCGGTGCTCGCCAAGATGGAGATCGCCGGCGTTGCGGTCGACACGAACGAACTGCACGCTATGGCCGGCGAACTCGACGCCGCGCTCGCGCTGTTGCAGCAGAGAATTTACGATCTCTCGGGCGAGACGTTTAACATCGGTTCGCCGCAGCAGCTCGGCAACGTGCTCTTCGACAAGCTGCAGATCCCCAGCGGCAAGAAGAACAAGACCGGCTGGGCGACTGGCGTGGAAGTGCTGCAGGGTCTCGCTCGCGAGTATCCGATCTGCGCGCTGGTACTGGATTGGCGCGAGATCTCAAAACTCAAGAACACCTATGTGGACGTCATCCCAACGCTCGTCGATGCCGACGGGCGGCTGCGCACGGCGTTCAATCAAACCGCCACTGCAACGGGACGCCTCTCCAGCACGAATCCCAACTTGCAGAACATTCCGGTGCGCGGCGAGCTGGGACGGCGTATTCGCAAAGCGTTCGTGGCGCCGTTCGGACGCGTGCTGTTGGCCGCCGACTACAGCCAGATCGAATTGCGGCTGATGGCGCATCTCTCGGGCGACGAAGCGATGCGGCGCGCATTTGAAGAAGGCCAAGACATCCACGATTTCACCGCGCATCAAATCTTTGACGTTCCCGCGGGGGAGAAGGCTGACGCGAACCAACGCCGCATCGCCAAAAGCGTGAACTTCGGACTCCTGTACGGCATGTCGGATTTCGGTCTAGCGCAGCGACTCGAAATCGGGCGCGCGGAAGCGAAAGCGATGACGCAGGCGTATTTCGCGCGTTTTCCATCGGTTCGGGCGTACATCGAGCGCACGCTCGAAGATGGCCGCAAAAACGGCTACGTGCGCACGCTGTTCGGTCGGCGCCGCTACATGCCGGGGCTCGCGTCGACCAACTACATGCTGCGGTCTGCGGCCGAGCGCGAGGCGACCAACGCGCCGCTGCAAGGCAGTGCTGCCGATTTAATGAAGCTGGCGATGGTGCGCGTCGATCGGGCGATCGCGCGTGAAGGCATCGATGCGCCCATGCTGCTGCAGATTCACGACGAGTTGATTTTCGAAGTGCCGCGAGAGCATCTGCGCGTAGCCGCTCAACTCGTGCGCGCCGAAATGGAGAGCGCGGCGCAGTTGAGCGTGCCGCTGGAAGTAACGCTCAAGAGTGGCGTTAACTGGTACGACGTAGAGGAGCTTCACGATGTTTAACGTCCTGGCACTGGTCCTCGCGCTGGCGCAGCCGACGCCGGCTCCAGCCGTGACGCCGCAGCAACTGCCGACCATCACGGTGTCGGCGCCCAACGCGAAACTCACGCTGCAGGTTGCGCGCACGGAACCACAACGCAATCGCGGATTGATGGCCTATACGTCGCTGGCTCCGCATACCGGCATGGTGTTCGTATTCGATCGCGATGGCGAAGTGGCGTTCTGGATGAAAGACACGCTCATTCCGCTCGACATGATTTTCGTCGGCGACGATGGCGTGGTGCGTGCGGTCGATGCAAACGTTGCAGTCGTGTCGCCGGATTTGCCCGACGTGCAGATTCCAATCGAGGAGGGAAGCGCGCGCTACGTTATCGAGCTAAACGCGGGCGAAGCGGCGGCGGACGGTATAAAAGCGGGCGTGCTCCTGCACGGTGTTTCTTCCGTAAAATAGGGTACGAAACGCTGTATGAAAAACTTTCACATTGCATTCGTAAGTTCGCTCCTCGCCATCGGCATGGCGCTTCCCGCAGTCGCGCAAACGCATCCGCTAACCGGTCCGCACGGAGCGTACGTCACAAGTTGCGGCGCGTGGGTTAACGGCGTGTGGGTCCCTAACGGCAGCTGCGCTAAAGATCCGTACGCGGGCAGCTACGGGGTGGTGAGCGGCACCATTACGTCGGTGAAGGGTCACCTCGTCACGGTGCAGCGCACGAAGGACAAGTTGGTCATCAACGATAGTCCGGCGCTCAATAGCGAAACCAGCGGGCGGGTTGCGGTCGGACGCCAGATCGTCGCGCGCGGCTTCTGGCGCGACGGCACGTTCTTCGCCACCAGCCTTACGTAACAGCCGCCCCGCCGGCTGCAGGCTTCGCCGAGGAGCGCGCAACCATTATGCGCGCCTCCTCGGTCAGGAAGCCCGTGCCCGAACTACCTGAAGTCGAGACGATCGCGCGCGGTCTCGCGCAGAAAATCCTCGGCAAGACGATCGCGCGCGCCGAGGTGACGATGCGAAAGATCGTGCAGGCGCCCTCAGGCGTGCACTTCGAGCGGGCCCTGGTCGGCGAACGCATCGAACACGCGGGGCGGCGCGGGAAGTACGTCGTGCTACGCCTTTCGTCGGGGCACAGCCTCGTCACCAGCCTGCGCATGACCGGGCGCCTCATTGTCGGCGCTGCCGCGGATCCGCCCGTGCCCTACGCCCATGTGGCCCTGCACTTCCGGGACGGCGCGTGCCTCTCGTTTGCCGACGTCCGACAGTTCGGCCGCATGCGCCTGGTGGAGGCAGGCGAGCCGTGGGATGCCGATTTAGGGCTGGAACCCCTGGAAAAAGCCTTTACTCCCGAGGTCTTTGCGGCTATGCTGTCGGGGCGGACGACGCCTATCAAGGCGTTGCTCCTCGATCAGCGGCGCGTCGCAGGCATTGGTAACATCTATGCGTGCGAGGCGTTGTGGGAGGCCCGGATTCGTCCGAGCCGTCCAGCCAAAGCGCTGAGCGCCCCGGCGATTTGCCGGCTTCACCACGCCATCGTGGACGTGCTCGACCGCGCAATCGACATGCGGGGAACGAGCGTTGACGATTACGTTGACGCCGACGGACTACGGGGCGGCTTCCAAAACGTGCTCTCGGTTTACGGTCGTCTCGGCCGTCCGTGCGCTCGCTGCGAACGCCCCATCGTACGAACGGTGCTCGGCCAACGCGGAACGTGGTGGTGTCGAGGTTGCCAACGATGAAGGCCCGCGAGCAAATTAAAATATTAAGGTAGGAACCTCACCATCTCTACGACTGAAATTCACCCCGCGCAACTCGAAGAAGAAGATCAACTCGCATTCGAGCAGCGTCTCTACGAAGAATCGCTCAAGGTCCTCGACGAGGGCCAAGTCCTCACCGGCGTCATCGTTCAAAAAGATAAGGACGAACTGCTGGTGGACGTCGGAGGCAAATCCGAAGGCGTTCTTCCCTTCCGCGAGTCGCGATCGAACCCAAAACGCTGAAGGTCGGCGATACGCTCGAAGTGATGATCCATCGCATCGACGAGATGGACGGAACGCTGTTTCTGTCCGAGCGCCGCGCCCGCGCGCTCAAGACCTGGGAAAAGGTCATCGCCGCGCACGACAACGACGAAGTCATCGAAGCCACGGTCACGCAAGTCGTCAAAGGCGGCGTGCTGGTGGATCTCGGCATGCGCGGATTCGTTCCGGCATCGCAGATTCGCCGTCAGCCCGTCGGCAATCTCGACGAACTCATCGGCCAGCGCCTGCGTCTCAAAGTCATCGACCTCGATCACAAACGCCATCGCGTCGTGCTCTCGCAGCGTCTCGTGCTCGAAGAAGAGCTGCAGGCCAAAAAGCAAGAGCTGCTCGACACCATGGAGATCGGCCAGATTCGCGAGGGCGTCGTCGTACGTCTCGCGGATTTCGGCGCGTTCGTAGATCTGGGCGGCATCGATGGCCTGATTCACAACAGCGAACTCTCGTACGCGCGCATCAAGCACCCGTCGGAAGTCGTGAAGATCGGCGACACCGTCAACGTCGAGATCATGAAGTTCGATCCCGAGGCGAAGAAGGTCAGTCTGTCGCTCAAACACGCGCTGCCGGATCCGTGGGACGAACACGCCGACAAGCTGTTCGAAACGAATCAGCTGGTCGCGCAAGTCGTCAAAGTCACGCCGAACTATCTGCTGGTGGAAATCGTGCCGGGCATTCTGGCCATGGTTCCCAAAGGCGAGTTCGACGCGTCCGTGCAGTATAGCCCGGGCCAAGACGTCGACGTCACGTTGCTCACGATCAACCACGCGACGCGGCGCATCACGGCGTCGATCCAGCACGTGGCCGACGTGCCACCCGAGGAACTCGAGCAGTACGAAACGGACATCGAGGTTCCGGCTGCAGCAGCACCTGTAGCCGAAGCGCCGGCCGCCGAAGCTCCTGTAGCCGAAGCACCGGCCGCCGAAGCTCCTGTAGCCGAAGCATCGGCTGCCGAAGTACCGGCCGCGCAAGAGCCGGCTGCCGAAGCCGGCAGCGACGACGCACCGGCGCAATAGCGCCTAGCCGATGCGCGTTGGGCTCACCGGCGGTATCGGAAGCGGAAAGAGCGAGGTCGCCAGTATGCTGGCCTCGCTCGGCGCTTTCGTCATCGACACCGATGCGCTAGCGCGCGAAGCCGTGCTGCCGGGCAGCCCGGCACTCGCGCAGATCGAGCGGCTGTGGCCGCAGGTCGTGCGCGACGGCACACTCGACCGCTCGGCGCTAGCGGGGATCGTTTTTAACGATCCTCCCCAGCGCGAACGTCTCAACGCCATCGTTCATCCCGAAGTTCGCCGGCTCGCTGCCGAGCGCGAACGCGATGCCGCGCCCGATCAAGTTATCGTGCAAGTCGTGCCGCTGCTCTTCGAAGCGGGCGTTGATACGATCATGGATGCAACCGTCGTGGTGATCGCGCCCGACAATCAACGCGTCGCTCGCGCTGTCGCGCGCGACGGCACGAGCGAAGAAAGCGTGCGCGCTCGCATGCACGCGCAAATCGATCCCGAAGAGGCGCGCCAACGCTCCACGTACGTCATCGAGAACGATTCCGACCTCGCGCGCCTGCGAGAACTGGTGGGAGCCCTCTACGCTTCTCTACGCAAGGTTTAGTGATCGGCCGCGAGCTTGATGCTCGCCAAGCCGATTGTCTGCGCCATGTCGTAAAACAGCTGATTTGCAATACGATAGTACCGCGAAGCGTCGTCTGCACCGAACTTGGCTGTGACGTCGTCCATTACTTGCGCGTGCACGTCCTTCGTTACCGTATTATCGAGAAACGTCGGCATTTCAAATGTTCCGGCAGCGGTGGTTCCAGCACGCACCATCCCGCCTACGAGGTCGCGGCCCTGCAGTTTGAGCGCCGGAGGGAACGCGACGTCGTCTTCACCCGCTCGCGTCCACGCGTCGTTCATTACGAAGTCCGAGACCGTCTCGAAGTGATTGACGGCGGGGCCGCCATACTGTGCTTTGAGCTTCTTAATCTCCGCTGTCGTTGCGGGTTGGCCGATCATCGCGTTGAGCGCGCGGATGGTGGAGAAGCTTCCGGGCGTTCCGCCGGCCAAATAAAAGTCCGCCGTGGTGGCGGCGTTGGGCGCCGATGTGGTGACAGCGTGGGCATTCCCGACGCAAAGCAGCGTCAAGACCGAAACCCACACGCCCACGGCGCGTATGTTTGCGATGTTCATAAGGTGCATATTCCCGCTTTGCGGCAATCATGACGAACTGGCGCCGCCTCGCAGGACTCGGCCGGGGCGCGCCCGCGTCGTGCCGCCGTGCTCGAAGACGACTTGGCCGTTGACGTAAACGCGCTCGATGCCCGTCGGAAACGCGTACGGCTCCTCGTAGGTGGCGGCGTCGCGCACGGCATCCTCGTCGAGCAATACTAGGTCGGCATACTTCCCTTGCGCGATCGTCCCGCGATCGTGCAAGCCAAAGATCGTCGCCGGCAGCGACGTCATGCGGCGGATCGCTTCTTCGAAGCGCAGTGTTCCGCGGTCGCGCACGAAGCGGCTAAGGACCCTCGGGAACGTTCCGAAGGTGCGCGGGTGAGGCATGCCGCGCGCGGTTATTCCGTCGAGCGCGCGCACCGATGCGTCGGATCCGATACACGTGAACGATGCTGAAAGGACTGCGGCGACGTCGTCCTCATTCATCGAGAAAAACAGCGCGCCGACCTCGAGTCGTTCCTCGGCCAAAAGCCGGACGACGGCCTTTGCCGACGAGAGCTTCCATCGTGCGGCGATCTCGGGGACGCGCAGGCCGGCAAATGCTGCATTGCGATCGCTGCCAACGTCGGTGATCAACATCATCTCCCACTCATCCCCACGTGTGAGTTCCAGTTCCATGGTCAACGCCATCGCATACTGCGGGTCGAGCAGACGTTTCACGGCAGCGTCGGTGCCGCCTAGTCGCACGCGCGGCGGCAAGATCGTGCTCAGCGACGTCCACGACGCGATGTATGGATAGACGTCGGCTGTAACGTGCAGACCCCGCGCTCGCGCGCGCTCGATCGCACCGAGCGTGCGGTGGACCTTGCCCCAGTTGCGCTTGTACGTCGCTTTATGATGCGAACACTGCACCGCAACTTGCGCGCGTTCGCCGATCGCGAGCGCTTCATCGATGGCGTCGATAAGCGTATCGCCTTCGCCGCGCACGTGCGATGCGTACAGCGCAGCGCCGCCTTCGCGCGCGGCCGCAGCGAGTGCGACGAGTTCGTCCATGTCGGCATACCTGCCCGGAACGTAGATTAGACCGCTCGAGACGCCGATCGCGCCCTGCTCGCACGCTTCGCGCACGAGCTGCGTCTGCGCGGCGAGTTGCCCCGGGCTTAGCGGGAGTTCGCTTTCGCCGACGACGGCGCTACGCGTGGTGCCCAACCCCGCCAGCATCGCAACGTTGAGCGCCACGCCGTTGCGTTCGACCGCCTCGAAAAACTCCGCGAATGTCGTCCACGTGCATTCGAGTCCGTACGACGCGCACTCGCGCAGCATCGGCTCGCGCGCCGCACCGATCAGCGGCGCCGGCGCGAAACCACAGTTGCCGCCGATCTCGGTGGTGACACCCTGCGCTACCTTGCCGTCGCAACCTGGCAGCACCAGCCACAGCTGATCGGAGTGCGAGTGAACGTCGATGAATCCAGGAACGAGCACTTTGCCGCGCGCATCCTCGCGCCGCGCAGCGTCGCGTTGCGACAAATCTCCTACTAAAGCGATGCGGTCGCCCGCAAGGCCTACGTCGGTGGTGAAGCGAGAGGCACCCGTGCCGTCGACAATTGCGGCACCTTCGATAATCGTGCTGAGCAACCTGAGACCTTTCTGTGGTTTAGCAAGCTGGCAGGTGGGTAATTCTTGCTGCACCCCCTTTTACGATTCGAGGTAAGAAAACCATAATGGCGATTCAGGATCAAACGCAAGATACCGGCGGCGGAATGTCCGTCCGCGAAGCGGGCCGCCGCGGCGGCGAACGCGTCAAAGCGAAATACGGCAGCGAATTTTACGAAGCCATCGGCCGCAAGGGTGGTGAGGCGACCAAGAGCAAGTACGGCGCCACGTTCTATGAAGTCATCGGACAAAAAGGCGGCCAGAAACTGAAGCGCAAAGCGCAGTCGTAGCGTAGCGGTTTCCACTATGGCATCAAAACCTAAAGAGCCTTCGGCGCCCGCCACTGAAATGTCCGTGCGCGAAGCCGGAAAAAAGGGCGGGGATACCGTGCGAGACCGTTATGGCTCTGCGTTCTACGAAGAGATCGGCCGCAAGGGCGGTAAGGCGACGCGCGACCGCCACGGTGTTGAATTCTACGAAAGCATCGGTCAAAAGGGTGGTCAAGTCGTCAAAGAAAAATACGGCGCGAACTTCTACGAAGAGATCGGTCACAAGGGTGGTCAGAAAGTCAAACAGCTGATCGCCGAAGCTAAGAAAAAATTGGCTGACGAAGAACACAAACCCTAGCCACCGCACGCCATCGCTTCGGTGAAAGAAAGATCGGATCGCATCCGGTCTTTCTTCTTGTTCGCTCACTGTTTCATGTCGACGCTGCCGGTAATCTGACCGATTTTTAGCTCGTCGGCCTTCGTATCGAGCGTGACGTGCAGAACGGTAAGCGTCTGACCGTTGGTGCGAAAGTAGGCGGGATGATCGAGTACCAGCAGTTTGGTGGCGTTCGTCCAGACCACGGAGTCGGTATCGAACGATTCGTTCGTCGTGCCGATGCGCTGCACGTGCACGCGGCCCCTTGCGGTAAAGTCGAGCGTAGAGCGGTTGAGCGTCATGCTGGCCGCGTCGAGCTTGAGGTACGGCTTACCTTTGCGATAATAGATCCCGTCGTGGACGCCGGTGATCGTGGCGACGTTGCCGTCGGCGCTTACGCTCGCATCGTCGTACTCAAACGTCCAATCCTTGAGCGTGAGCTTGTGATTGATCACCGTGCCGCTCTGCAAGTGCATCGGCTGCAGCGCCGACGGCAGCGCTTGTTCGTTGAGTCCCGCGCGGTACACGCCGACGATCACGTAGGCCGCAAGCGCCAAGCCCGCGACGATACCGATTGCCTTCCAGTTCCAGCGGCGGATGTTACGCACGTTTGCGCCTCGGCACGACGAGCAGCAGATACAGCAATACGCACGCAAGCGCGATCGGCAGCGGGCCGAACACCGCAAACGGCGAGCCTGCCGGCGCGCCGACCATTCCCGTGACGTTAGCCCTCTGTTCGAATGGCGCGCTCTGCACGTAGTCGCCCATTGGCGAGATGATTCCGGTCACACCGGTGGCTGCGGCGCGCACGACCCACATGCCGTTTTCGATCGCGCGCAGCTGCGCGATCTGCGCGTGCATGTATGGCCCCGCGGTGTTGCCGAACCACGCGTCGTCGGTGGAGATGACCAGGAGCTGCGCGCCATCTCGCACTTGCGCGTGCGCGAGATCGGCGAACGCGGATTCCCAGCAGATCAGCGGCGCAAAGCGCAGCGGGCCTGCGTCGTACACGGCATCCACCGTGCCGCTTGAGAATACGCCGCCCAGCTCACTCACATACGGAAGCCACGAGAACTCGTCGCGCGCGGGAAACGATTCGGCGAAGGGCACCAACTGGCGCTTTTCGTACGTTCCTCGCAGTTCGCCGGTCGGGCCGAGCACGTAAAGCGCGTTATACAGTCGCCCGCCGCGCAGTTCTTGCGCGCCAACGACCAGCGTAGTGTGCATGTCGCGCGCGAGATTGCCGAAGCGCGCCAGCGTAGCAGGGTCGTGATTGAGCACTTCGGGGATCACCGTCTCGGGCCACACCACGAGTTGCGGATGGAATGCCGCAATGGCCTTCGTTTGCGCGAGGTATCGATTTACGCCGAGCTGCACGGAACCCGGAACCCACTTGAGCGCCTGTTCGATGTTGCCTTGGATTGCCGCGACGCGCACGGTGGGCGGCGGCGCGTGACGCGCCGGCCAGAACGCCCATGCCGCGATCAGCGCAAGCACGATTATGGCGTATGCAGGCACGATGGATCGCCACGTGCGCCGCGCGATTGCGTCGGCCAGATACGCGCCGATCGTCACCACGACGAACGTTACGCCATACGTGCCAACGTACGCGGCAAAGATGCGCAGCGGAGTACCGGCTTGCGAATAGCCCAGCTGCATGAACGGCATGCCCGTGAAGCCGATCGAGCGCAGCCATTCGAACGCGACGAACGCTGCGGCGCACGCGAACGGCACGAAGGCCGCGGGCGCACGTTTCGCCGCAACGGCAGTTGCCGCGCCCGTAAGTCCGAAGAAGAAGCCTTCGAGCAGCGCGGGCCCAAGTACGATCAACGGAGCGAACGGTCCGACGAACGCGCCGACCGTGTAAGCAAACCACGAACATGTGATGGCGAAAAAGATCGCGCCCGCGAACCAACCGAGCAAGAACGCTCGTTTCCAGGAGGCGCCGCACCAAATCCAGAACAGCGCCGCCGCCCCCAGCGCAGCCAGCCATTCGACATTGGCTTTGGGAAATGCCAATGCCAAAGCGATCGCCGCCGCAACGCAAAGCGCGACGTCGTACGTACGCACCGAGGTGAGGATGATTCGCAAGTTCGGCTTCTCGATACTCGTAATGGCGCTCATCGTTTCAGCGTGCGGTCGTCAAGTGACGCCCAATCCCGTCGGCGTTGCGAGCAATGGCATTCCCGCGGGTTTCATGCAAGTTAAGTTTCGCACGTCGCAACCCCTTGATTACGCGAACGTCACGTACGACATTGTTTTCAACACCAGCGGCGTCGGCAAGACACCGTACCCCAACTGCTTGATGAGCAACTGCCAAAACTATTCGTTCGAGTTTGTGGTGGGGGGCACGGGCACGAGCGTGGCGCCGGTCTTACTGCAGTACATCAGTCAGGGCACCGGCAATCTCGCGCAGGTCGTGCAGATCGTATACATCCCCGGAACCGACCTGATCTTCAATCCAAACAGCAACGGGCTGGGCACGGAGTTTTCAATCACGTTCAATCGCGGCCTGTTCAACGGGTTGCTGGGTACGCGCGTAACGCCGTCGCCTTCGCCCAGCGCGTCGCCGACTGCGTCGGCTTCGCCCAGTTCATCGGCCAGCCCGACGACAGGTCCGACGTCCACGCCGCAGCCCTCGTACTCGAACATCTGGTTCGCGAATTTCTTCACGTCGCAAGTCGATACCACGCAGCCATACAACGTGGGTCAGTCGTACGATTCGCTCGGCGTTGGCGGCGCGACCGATCAATCATACATCAGCCCCACGTACAACGTAGATACCGAGTTCGATACGATCATCACCGCCACGATCGGCGGCAATCTTCCCGCAACGCCCGCCGCACAGATAGCCGGCGGCGAAATCCTCAACGCCCCGTAACTAGGGATTGAGGGTGCCGGGGATTACGGAGCCGCCTTGGCCGACGCCGAAGTTGGCGCCGCGGGTTGGGAAGGCGAGCAGGTTGATTTCGACGTTGAGCAAGTGCGCGGACTCGAGGTAGTTCAGGCGGATCTCGTAGCATTCGCCGATGATCTTGCTGATGTAGATGTTCTTATTCTCGATGCGCGCGTGATTTTGCCAGTCCAGCGTGCCGGAGAACGCGACGGTCGTTTCGTAACCGAGCGGCGTAAGAAACTGGACCTGCGTGGGCTGAAACCCGTGACCCGAACCGGGGCTAAACGCTCCGCCTAAGATAACGACCGAGCGCGGCGAGGGCGCCACGTTGAGCTGATACGTGACCGGGTTTGCAACGCCGGTGAACGCGGTCGAGTAGTTCACCTGAAAATTATAGACGCTGTTGTTGTAAAAGGTGATCGTGTCTTGCGCGTTGTGGTTGTTCGAGCCAGGCTGCGTATCGAGTTGCTGGAACGGCACGATGTTCGGCCCGTTGTAGTTGTTTTCGCCGTAACTCAAGGTGTTGAGGACGTGCTTGCCGATCGGCGTGTTGAGGGTGAGTGCTTGCGTGATCGCGGCCTTCATGTCGCCCGTGCCGTACGCGAACTGCGTGACGTTGCCTTGTACGTTGAGCGTGCTGTTGAAGATACGGTACAGGCCGGGTCCAATGTTAAAGGCCAGTGCGGCGCGGCCGGTGCTAGGCACGTATCCGTCGGGCGCTCCCGGCTCGGCGTATTCGCCCATGGTGAACGTTGCTCGAATTGGGATCACGAAGTTCTTAAAGAAGTTCGTCGGCACGATCTGCAGCTCGGGTAGTTTGTTGAGGAGGCCGCTGGGATTATTTTGGAACGTCTTATCGACGGTGAGTTGATAGTTCGCGCCGGTCGTCATGAAGTTGGTGACCGAGTTGAAATGCGCGCTGGCGTTCGAAATGTTGTAGCCGCTGATGCTCGAATCGCTGTTCGAGAGCGAGAATAGTTCTGAGTTTCGCAAATGCGCGTTGAACTGTCGCGAGTCGGTGAGCGTGAGCGTGTTGCTCTGCGACTGCGATCCGGTTGCGGTGCGAACGAACGAGTACTGTTGCTGCGAATGCGCGCCACTGTGGGTAATGCCGAGGTTGATATTGGTGGTCGGCGGGATGTTGAGCAGCGGGCCGTAGTTGCCGTTGTAGCTGAGCGAAAAAGTGCCTTGTAAGTTGCGCGAGAAGTTCTCTTGTTCCGTCGCAGTAAGGTTATGCGTGGTGGTGCCAACGCGGCGATCGTGAATGCCGTAGTAGCTGATCATCCCCGAACGACGGCCGTTTTTCTTGGCGAAGTAGGCCGTGTAACCTAACCCGAGGCCGACTTTCGTATAGTACTCCAGGCGATAGTAGCCGTAGTAGTAGCGATCTTTTCCGAACGCGTAGTGGACCTTGATGTATGCGCCTTGATCTTGCGAGTAGCCGACCTCGGGGAAATAGGATGGGCGCGAGACCGTTTCGTCGTTGCTGCGCAGCGGAATGACGAGCCGCGGCAGAAAGAACACGGCCGCCGCGCCCAGCCACAAGATGGCGTCGGTAATGACGATCTTATCGCCCGGATATTCGGTGAGCGTTTTGCCGGTAACGTGATAGCCGCCGCGCGGATTTTCACAGGTGGTGATGTAGGCCTTCTTGCCGTGCCCAACGCCGTCGGGATCGGTGTGCAGATCCGGCGACGAGAAGTGCACGAGCCCACGGTCCACGCCTTCGCTACTCTCGCCCTTGGCGTTCACGATCTTCGCGGAACTGTCGATCGCGTCGAACTCGATCTCGTCGCCGCTGAGAATCGAATCCTTTTCGCGATTGATCAGATACGGGTGCCCGGTGATCGTGATCGTGCGCAAGCCGTCATAGTGTGCGTGATCGCCGACCAACTCACCCGTTGAATAGAAGACGTGCACGTTGCCGTACGCGTCGCCGGGCTGTCCGGGGTTCTTGTTCCCGATCATTTTGTCGGCGACGATCGCAACGAAGCCGGGCGCCAATGTGGGCTCCGCTGTTGGTACGTCTGACGGTGCGGGAGCGGCTTGACCTGCGGGCGTAATCGGCGGCGGCGTCGAGCCGGTGCCGCGATAGATGATGACGGGCAGGCCGCTGGGATTGGCGCTGGGCGTTGGCGTCGGCACGGGCGGCGGCGTGGTTTGTGGCTCACCCGCGGGCGGCGGCGTCTCGTAAAGCGTGGACGTTCCTGGGCGCAACGGCGGCAACGAGGTGGGCGACGCTTCGGGTGACGCGCTAGGCGTCGGCGACGTTGCGGACGTTTGCGCCAGCGTGAACGCGGAACGGGCCATCTGCGCGCAGGTTTGCCCGTCGAGCAGCTGCAGCGCGCGCGCTTGTTCGTCGAATGCCTGCGCGTGAAGCGGGAGCATGCCGCACAGAAACGCCGCGAGACAGACGATAGCGACGTTCGTGCGCAACCGCAGAGAACGCATCACGTCGTCAGTGCTCTTCGGTCCAGAACAGCGCCGCGCCGAGTCCGCCCATGATGATGTTGGGCGTCCAGGCGGCGAGGAACGGGTTCATCACGCCGTTGCGGCCGAGCGCCGAAAGCGCCGACCACACGAGAAAGTACACGGCGAACGCTAAGATCGCCATCGCCGCGCCCAGTCCGCGGCCGCGCTTCCCGAACTTGATGGCGAGCGAAAGCGCGAGCAGCACGGCGATCACGCACGCGAACGGCCATGCGAGCTTGCTGGCCAGATTCACTTCCAAGTTACCCAGCGTGGGGCCGCCCATGCCTTGCGACTGCAGCGTCTTGATCTGTTGCGAGAGCGTCTTGCTGGTCATCGTCCACGGATCGCTGTTGACGCTGGACATGAACTGCGACGCGGTCTCCTGCATCGGCAGCCCGATGGTCATCGTCTTGAGCGGGTTTTGCGTGGTGACCAAACCGGCGGCGTTGTAGTCGGTGATCATGACGTCGTGCAGAACCATATTCGCGCCGACGATGTCGGCGCTTTTCGCCTGCAGCGTTTCGCGCCAGTACCCGGCGCTGCCGGGTCGAAATATCTGCACGCCCAGCATCGTCTTGTCGTCGGGCGTGACCGAGGTAACGTAGAACACGTTGCCGGTGTCGGCGTCTTTGCGGAAAAACTGGGGCTCGACCGGTAGCGATTCGGTGTGATAGACGATTTGATAGAACGAGCGCGTGGAGATTTCGGTGGACGCCGACGAGACGTACTCGTTGATCAGGTACGCCGACACGAACATCGCAACGCCGAAAAGCACCGGCGTGAGCGCCACGCGCCACAGCGGAATGCCCGACGTGCGCATGGCCGTAATCTCGTTGTCAGTCATCAGGCGGCTGATGCCCCACAGCGTGGAGAACAGCGACGCAAACGGGAACGCCATCGGCACCGCTTGCGGCATGCGGAAGATCACAAAGCGCAGCACTAAGAAGAAGGGCGCGCCCTTGATTTCGTAATCCGCGGCGATGAAGAAGATGTTGAGCGCCCAGAAGATCAGAAATGCCAGGAACGCAAAGAGAAACGGTCCCGCGATCGCCGAGAGCAAGTAGCGGTCGAGGATCGACAGGCGCGGCCTCGGGATGCGAAACGGCAGGGAGCGCGTCTGGGTAGCGGTGGACACGAACTTCCTTTAGTAGCTGCGATATGCGGTGAGCACGCGCGCCACGTATGCCTGCGTTTCGGCGTACGGCGGCACGCCACCGTAGTGGTCCACGGCGCCCGGGCCGGCGTTATATGCGGCGACGGCTTTCGTGACGTCGCCGTGATACCGCGTCAACAGGCCGTGCAGGTACGAAGTGCCGCACGAAACGTTCTCCTGCGGATCGAAGGGATTGTCGATGCCGCATCCCGCTGCGGTGCCTGGCATCAGCTGCATCAACCCTTCGGCGCCCGCACTGCTGATCGCGCTGGGGTCGCCGGCGGATTCGGCCATCAGCACCGCGCGAATCAAACCGGGCTTTACGCCTTCGGATTGCGCGGCTTGCGTAACGAGCGAATCGATTTCCGATGGATCCAATGCGTGCGGCGCATACGGAAGATAACCCGTGCCGCCGCAACCATACAGCAGGCCGAGCAAAGCAGCCAACCCTAACAGCCGTCGCATCGTCGCACCATCTTCTTCGACGGAACCGCCCGGCCTGTAGAAGCAAGCATTGGCTAAAAACGCCACAAGCGCTATAATATTGCCATGCCGACCAAAAACATTTCGTTGCCTGCGGAACTGGACCAGTACATCGACGCCAAGGTCGCTTCGGGCGAATACGCCCACGCGAGCGAAGTGGTGCGCGAGGGCGTGCGTTTGCTGATGCGCCAGGAGTCCGAAAAACTCGAGTGGCTGCGCGATGCCGTCGCCAACGGCATCGCCGCTGCCGAAACCGAGGAAGGTGTGGAGTTCGACGACGCGATGATGGAACGAATTAAGGCGCGAGGGCGCGCCATTGTGGCTGCAAGGAGCCGCATGCAATGACCGTCGGTTTTATGGAAGAGGCCGAAATCGACCTCAGCTACGTCTGGCACACATGCTTCGTGCAATCCGGCGAACGTCGAGCAAACGAACTTCTCGACCGCATACGCGAAACGCTCGCGCGTACCATCGGTACGTTTCCCGAGTCGGGGCGCTTGCGGCCGGAGTTCGGGGAAGGCGTACGGTCCTTCCCGATTCTGCCGTATCTCGTCTTCTGCCGAGTCGAACCGCATCGGATCGCCGTGCTGCGCGTTCTTCACGGGCATCGCGATCTACAGCCGCCGCTGATTTCGCTGCTGATCGCTGGATAGTCGCAAGACCCCCCCGCTCGGCTTCATAGAACAAACGAACCTGAACGGCCTGATGCGGCGGGTGCGGCAGCTGGCCCCGCCAGTTCGGCGATCTGCGTCCATCCTTGGCCGGTCTCTACGGGCTGTCGTCGTGCGCGTCGTTGGTAAAGGGCGTGCGCGAAACCGGTAAAGAGTGTGCTTGACCCGGATAGAACGCTTTGAGCGCGGGGCATAATGGGCGCAACACCGTTGAGAGCGGAGTTGCAGCACTATCCGGAGGGCGCATGCGCCAAGTGAACCCAGAGCTTTCTTTTCCCGTCAAGTCTTCTAAACCGCGAACGACTCATAAAACAGTCGCAACGAAGTTGCTCGCAGCGATCGAGAATCGGTCGATGCGCGTTGCGGTAATCGGCTTGGGATACGTCGGGCTCCCACTCGCCCTTGAGTTCGCAAAGCATTTTTCAACGGTTGGTATCGACATCGATCAGGGCAAGATCGATGCCCTCAATGCCGGGCGATCGTACATTGGCGACGTTGCGGATGCCGAGTTAGCGCCGCTCGTCGATCGCGGGCAGTTCAAAGCTACCACGTCCTTCGACGCGATAGGTGAGGCCGATGGCGTGATCATTTGCGTGCCGACGCCACTCGAGGAAGACAGACAGCCCGACCTTTCTTATATCATTTCGGCGGCGCATGCCATTGCGGAGCGGTTACGTCCCGGACAGCTGGTCGTGTTGGAGTCGACGACGTCTCCCGGAACGACCGACGAGCAACTGATGACGCTTTTCGTAGCGAACGGCTTGCGCCTCGACCGCGATTTTTTGCTGGCATTTTCGCCGGAACGAGTCGATCCCGGCAACCGAGAGTTCAAGATCGCCGACATCCCAAAGATCGTCGGTGGCTGCTCGCGAGCTTCGAGCGACGTTGCGGCGGCACTTTACGGTACGATCGTGCCGTACGTCCATGTCGTAAGCTCGGCCAGAGTCGCCGAGACGGCGAAGCTTTGGGAGAACACGTTTCGGGCCGTTAACATCGCCCTTGCAAACGAGATGGCCATGCTCTGCGACAACCTCGGCGTCAACGCGTTCGAAGTGATCGAAGCCGCTGCAACGAAGCCGTTTGGATTCATGCCGTTCTATCCCGGGCCGGGCGTCGGTGGGCATTGCATTCCGCTCGATCCGCACTATCTTTCGTGGTCGGCCTCCAAGTACGGATACTTTCCACGCTTCATCAAGTTAGCCGATCAGATCAATACCGAAATGGCGGATTACATCGTCGCTCTCGTCACCGATGCGCTCAACGACAATCGTAAGACACTGCGCGGGGCGCGCGTTCTGGTACTCGGCGTTGCGTATAAGGCTGATGTGGAAGACGTGCGCATGAGTCCCGCGATTTCCATCATCGAACGCTTACGGGCAAAGGGAGCGCTCGTGCGTTACCACGATCCATACGTCGCGCGACTTCAGGTGGACGATAAGGATCTGCCGCCGTCGCCGCGTCGCGACCTGCGGCCGCGGACAACCGAACGCCGTCAGCAGGAGAGTGTCGATCTTGCCGCATCCATTACGCAGGGGCGGCGGCGCAGCGATCCGCTCGAGTCGCGTCCGCTCACGGACGAGGAGGTGGAGGCGGCCGACTGCGTGCTCATCCTTACCGCGCACAGCCACATCGACTACGCCCGGATCGTTCGCCTCGCACACCTCGTCGTGGATTCTCGTAACGTCGCGCCACGTCCGGTTGACGGCAACCGTGCTCGAGTTGTTTCGCTATGAGAACGGTGCTCGTTACGGGCGCCGCGGGCTTTATCGGATCGCATCTGACAGATGCGTATCTTCGAAACGGCTGGAACGTCATCGGCATCGACGATCTTTCCACGGGTAGACGTGCCAATCTCTTCGCCGCCGACCAGCACGCGAACTTCGAATTCGTTCTCGGTGACGTTACCGACGACGCGCTCGTTGCCTCGTTGATAGACCGGAGCGATTTAGCCGTGCATCTGGCCGCGCGCATTGGCCTCAAACTCGTCATCGAGAGCTCGCTCAAAACGCTCGAATCCAACGTCAAAGGCACGGAATCCGTCCTTCGCCAAGCCGCGATCCATAAGGTTCCAGTTCTCGTCGCATCGACGTCGGAAGTCTATGGCCTTACAGCGAAGTTTCCTTCGCATGAAGACGATCCGATCACCTTCGGATCGCCGAAAGTCGCGCGTTGGAGTTACGCGTGCTCGAAGGCATACGACGAAGCGTTGGCTCTCGCCCATCATCGAGAGAACGGCCTTGCGGCGATCGTCGTGCGA
>CAJDWF010000029.1_pt1 | contig 25944 bp, 25 predicted proteins | sample 7391541 | NCBI WGS metagenome assembly CAJDWF01 (sample SAMEA7055727, study PRJEB34461) | soil metagenome | biome: terrestrial ecosystem; feature: Peninsula; material: soil | place: Antarctica | collected 2016
ACGCTGGCGCGCAGGCGCGACGTGCCGGCCGGGACCGTCGGCGGCCGAACCGCCGGAACGTACAGGTTTTTCTCCAGCAATTGCGCGCTCACGCGCATTGCGCGCTCTTCGTCACCGAGCACGACCGGCACGATCTGGCTCGCCTCGTCGCCGGGAACATCGAACCCATTGACCTCTAACCCGGCGCGCAACCGCACGGCGTTCGCGCGCAAGCGTTCGCGGCGGTCATCGCCTTTGCGCACGATGGAAAGCGCCACGCGCGCGGCCAACGCGATGGCAGGCGGCAGCGCGGTATCGAACACGAATGTGCGCGCCGCGTTGACGATCAGGTCGATCGTCTCGGCAGGTCCGGCCACGAAGCCGCCCAACGCGCCGAGCGATTTCGAAAGCGTTCCCAGCACCACGACGCGCGGATCGTCAAGGCCGAACGCCAAACCTGCCCCTTGCGATCCGTACGCGCCAAGCGCGTGCGCTTCATCGAGTAGCAGCACGTCGCCGTCGCCAAGATCGCGCAGCAACTGCGCGGCATCGATCGTGTCGCCGTCCATCGAGAAGAGACTTTCGCTCACGATCAGCGCAGGCTCATCGCGTTCGGCAATCGGAGGTAGTGCCGCATGCGGGTATACGTTCCGCGACGTTTTGCGCGCCGAACGCACGCCGTCCACGAGCGACGCATGGTTGAGCGCATCGGAGTATACGGCTCTGCCGACGCTCGCAAGCACGCTCACCGCGCCAAGCGAAGCCAAATATCCCGACGAAAAGAGCACCGCGCGTTCGCGGCCCAGCCACGCTGCCAACTCTTCTTCCAATAGCGAGTGTTCGCGATGCCGTCCGCCCAGCAAACGCGCGCCGCCCGAACCGACGCGCGTCGCCTGACGAAACGCCTGCACGACCTGCGGATCGCGCGAGAGCGCCAAATAATCGTTGCTCGAAAAATCGATTGCGGCAGCAGAGGGTTGATGTGACTGCACGACGCGCATGCGATGCTGCGATTCGATCTGCGCGAGTCGTTCGCGCACGCGCGTCAGGTACGACGCGCTCACGCGCGCAGTTCTTCCGCAAGCGCATCGAAAAACGCATCGATCTCATTCGCCTGCGAGGAGAGCGGCGGAACAAACTGCACCACCTCGCCGATCGGCCTTGTGAAGTGCCCTCGTTCGTAAAGATTGGCTCCGACGCGCCGGGCCGATGCCGTTTCCACGCCGATCATCAAGCCCGCTTGGCGCGTTTCGCGCACCTGCGGCAACGCGGCGATCTCATCGAGTCGTCGCGCCGCCGTCTCTGCTAGTAATGTCGCATGTTCCAGCGTGTGCTCGCTCTCGAAGAGGTCGAGCGACGCCAGTGCCGCCGCGCAGGCGATCGGATTGCCTGCATATGAATGACCGTGAAAGAAATGGCGCGCCTGCTCGGGCTCCGCCAGGAACGCATCGTAGACGCGTTCGGTGGTTAGCGTCGCCGAGAGCGCGAGCGTCCCGCCCGTGATGCCTTTGCCGACGCAGACGATGTCGGGATGCAGCGGCGTCTGTTCGAACGCAAACATCGTACCCGTGCGCCCGAAACCCGTCGCGATCTCGTCGGCGACGACCAACGGCGCTATACCGTCGAGCGCCGCATACGCCGCACGCGGTACGATACGCATGCCCGCGGCCGCGTGCACCATCGGCTCGATGACGACGGCCGCAACGTCGTCGCGCGCGAGCGCCGCTGCGGCATTGGGATAGGCGAAGGTCTCGAAGGTGACGGCCGAAAAACGGTCGCGGAAAACCGCGATGTCCGACACGCTCATCGCGCCGATGGTGTCGCCGTGATAGCCATCGGTCATGTGCACGAAGCGCGTCCGTTGCGGTTCTCCGACGTTCTGCCAATACTGCAGCGCGATCTTGAGCGCAGCTTCCACCGCGCTGGCGCCGTCACTTGCGAAAAACGCATAATCCATGCCCGCGAGCGCGCAGAGACGGCTCGCCAGCTTTTCGGCGACGGGGTTGGTTGCGCCCAGCGCCGTGGCATGATCCAGCAAGGCGGCCTGCCGCGCGATCGCGTTGACGATCTGCGGCCGGCAGTGTCCGTGGATCGTCGTCCAGATCGAACTGACGGCGTCGAAGACGCGTCGGCCCCGCGCATCGTAGAGATAGTTGCCCTCGCCTCGCACGAACGTGCGCTCGGATGCGTCGAAACCGCGCATCTGCGTGAATGGCAGCCAGTGGTGAGAGCGAGCAATAGGCATGAACTTGGCTTGTTTCGAGCAGGCCGCCCGTATCTCTGCCGAGTAGCACGGTGCGTGGATTCCCAAGTCATCGTGGTCGGGGGCGGGCCGGTTGGACTGACGCTTTCCCTGGGCCTTGCGTATCACGGTATCCGGTCGGTCGTGCTGGAGCGCCGCACGACGTTCGAGCCCGAGTCGCGCGCACTGGCCATGTGGCCTCGGACGATCGAACTGCTACGCGACTGGAATCTCTGGGAACCGCTACGGGCCGCCGGCACCTTCTCGGAGTCGTTCGTACTGCACAATGCGGCCACGGCGCAACCGCTGCTCACCGTCAAATTTCGCTCCATCGAAGACGTCTTCGAAGATCCCGGCTACCTGATGCTTCCGCAGTACGAAACCGAGAAGCAGCTGCGCGCGCTCCTCGTCGCCAACCCACTTTGCGAACTGCGCACCGGCGTCACCGTAACCGGCGTCGGACCTAGCGACGAGGGCGTCGACGTCCTAACCGACGCGGATACCTTGCGCGCGCGATACGTCGTCGGGTGCGACGGCGAGAACAGCGTCGTGCGCGAGTCGCTCGGGCTGCACTTGGAAGGCTATACGTACAAGAGTCGCGTGATGCTCAGCGACGAAGAACTCGACGGTGACTTTCCTTCGCCGCGCATCGACGTGGCGTCGCCTCGCATGCTCTTCGCTGCGCGCTACGCTCCCAATCGCTGGCGCACGATCGCGATCGTCTCGAAGACGACCAGCGACGAAGAAGCGACCAGCGACGCCGCGCACCAAGAGCGGCTCCAGGGACTTTTCGGCGACGAAGGCGCCCGCTCGAAGACGCTGTGGCGCAAACTCTTCCGCGTGCATCGACGTCACGCCGCGCGCTTTTCCGTCGGACGCGTGCTCCTGGCCGGCGACGCGGCACACGTCAACAGCCCCGCAGGCGGTCAAGGCATGAACGCCGGCATTCACGACGCGGCAAACTTGGCGTGGAAACTCGCCGCAATTTTCAACGGCGCCGGCGAAGCCACGCTCCTTCAGAGTTACGACGACGAACGGCGCGAAGCGATCATCGACTCACCCGAACGCTTTACCGATCGGCTCGCGCGTCTGGGCAGCGGGTTCTCGCGCCGCATACGCCGCTTGGAGATCGGTCTGCTTTCACGCAGCGTGCGCGCGCACGGCCTGCAATGTAAACTCAGCCGAGGGCTGGGTATGCTCAATGGCCGCTATACCAAATCGCCGATCGTTAAATCGACGCACCCCATCGCGGGACGGCGCGTCAGCGATCTGCTGCTGCCTGACGGACGGCGCATCAATCACGTTCGAGCCGGCAAAGCGGCCATCGTGGCGGTGGGCGATGCGGACGTGGGAACGCGCGATGCGATTCGCATCGCCGTCGCGCCCAAGCGCTGGCACGTCAAGTCACCGGTCGCATTGATCGTTCGTCCCGACGGCTGCGTGGCCGAAGTCGTCGAAAAGCCGACACCGGAACGCGTGACGGCAGCCTGGCATCGCGCCTTCGCTACTTCACCTGAGCCGCAAACGTGACGGTGCCCTGAGTGGTCGTACCGGCCACGCCGGTCGGATAGAGTCGAAACCCGCTGCCGCCGATCTGATCGCTAAAACTCGCCGCGACGGTTCCCGGAGAGCCCGCTTTTAGGCTTCGACGCGCTCCTCGATCGAAACGTTGTAAAGGAACAAGAACTTGTGCCATTCGTCAGGTAAGGTATTGCGCTTGACCTGAATCCACGGAATGTATTTGGGCTGACGGGGCTTGCGTTTGAGCGCCATGTTCGCCTCGTGCGGGGTGCGATTGTTCTTGCGATTATTGCAGCGCATGCACGCGCACACCAGGTTTTCCCACGTGGAGGGACCGCCGCGGCTCTTGGGTACGACGTGATCCACCGTCATCAACCGCTCACCGTGCAACCCGCAGTATTGACACGTGTAATCGTCGCGAATCAGCACGTTCTTTTTCGTGAGCGATACGCGCTGCATCGGACGTTTGATATAGTACAGCATCCGAATGATCGAAGGCAGACGCATCGTAAACGTGGTGGATGCGATGCTGCGGTCGCGGTTATGAACGATCTCCGCCTTACCGGCGAAAATCATTTTGACGGCGCGCTGAAACGAGGTGACGTTCATCGCCTCGTAGGTAAAGTTGAGCACCAGCACTTCGCTCACGCCCGACACCCATCAGAAAAGGCGCGGTCGTTCATAACCCGCGCCTCTTCACAAACATCAGTCGGGTCTCGGTGAGCATCTGCGTGATGCTCAATCGATCTTCCGGTCGCATCCTCTCTTTGCCGCGCTCGAACGCGGCGGTCGCGACATCGATCGCAGCTTCGGCTGCGGGAAGATCGGGCTCTTGGCCATCGTCCCGCGCCATGTAGGCATGCGCCGCCAGGGCCAATGTGGCGATCACCTCCGCAAGCAACGATCCAACCGGAGGAATCTGCCCCACAAAGGCCGCGAGATTGCTCTGCGCCGGCGCCTGGGAACTCATTGCCGCAATTGCTTACGCAGCCGCGCCAAACTTCCCTGGGTTATGCGGCGTCGGCCGAGCGCTTCCGGGCGTCGTCCAGCATCTTGAGGAAGTAACCGTGGATGCGGTCATCGAGGCTGAGCTCGGGATGGAACGAGGTCCCGAGCACGTTGCCTTGGCGCACCATGACGCCGTAGCCGTTGCGGCTGGCCAGTACGTCTACGCCGGGCCCGGCACGTTCGATCCACGGCGCGCGAATGAAGATGGCGGGAAATGCCGGCTCGCCCAACGCCGGAATAGTGAGATCGACTTCGGCGGATTCATTCTGGCGCCCGAATGCGTTGCGACGCACCGTGATGTCGATGAGATCGAGCGTCGGCTGTTCCAAATCGGCGACGTCGTGCGCGGTAACGATCATGCCCATACACGTTCCCCACAGCGGCATGCCGGCGCGCACGCGCGCTTGAATCGGCTCGCGCAGCGCGAAGCGATCGAGCAGTTTCATCACGGTGGTGGACTCGCCGCCCGGTATCACCAGACCGTCGATGCTTTCGAGCGCCTCCGGCGTTTTGATCTCGATCGGCAGCGCGCCGATGCGGCGCAGTGCGGCGACGTGTTCGATCACGTCGCCTTGCAGTGCCAACACTCCAACCGCGTACGTCAATTACCGCGCGTCGCCAGCAGTTCGGATGCGGGTAGCTTGCGCAGATCTATGCCCGGCATCGCTTCGTTGAGACCGAGCGATTTCGAAGCCGCGACGACAGTCGCGGGATCGCTGTAATGCGTGGTTGCGTCGACGATCGCTTTGGCGAACAATTTGGAATCTTTCGATTTGAAGATGCCGCTGCCCACGAAAATGCCTTCGGCGCCGAGTTGCATCATCAGTGCGGCATCGGCTGGCGTGGACACGCCGCCCGCGCAGAAGAGCACTACCGGCAGCTTGCCGTTTGCCGCAACGTCTTCGACAAGTTCGAGCGGCGCGCCCAGATCGCGCGCGCGCGCCACGAGCTCTTCTTTCGGCACGAGTTGCAATTCGCGAATGGAGTCGGTGATCGCGCGAATGTGACGCACGGCTTCGACGATATTGCCGCTGCCCGCTTCGCCCTTGCTGCGAATCATCGCGGCGCCTTCGGCGATGCGACGCAGCGCTTCACCCAGATCGCGCGCGCCGCAGACGAACGGCGTCCTGTATTCATGCTTGCGGCAGTGATACTTATCGTCGGCGGGAGTGAGCACTTCGGATTCGTCGATGAAGTCCACGCCGAGCTCTTGCAGCGCCTGCGCTTCGGCAAAATGACCGATGCGGCACTTGGCCATCACGGGAATGGTGACGGCATCCATGATGCTCTGCACCAACTCCAGGCTCGACATGCGAGCGACGCCGCCGTCAGCGCGAATGTCGCTGGGGATGCGTTCGAGCGCCATCACGGCGACGGCGCCGGCCTCTTGAGCCACCACGGCCTGTTCGGGGGTGACGACGTCCATAATGACGCCGCCTTTGAGCATTTGCGCCAGCCCGCGCTTAACCGTTACGGTCCCTTTGTCTTCCGACACGACGAGTCTCCTAAAAGTGTCCTAGGTACAATCATAATACCAGAGACACCCAATGGGAATAATAGGGACAATCTAGGCCGGTGAGGCACTCGGGCTAGGCGAGTCGCTCGGCTCCCCGGATGGCGTCATGGTCGGCAGCGGCTGCTGGCGCCAAATCGGGATGTTGGGATTGGGCGTCGGGGTCCCTGGCACGGCCGTCGGCGCTGGCGTGGCGGGCGGCCGGGTCGGCAGCGGCACGGGTGGCACGCGCGGATCCGGGAAGCGCGGGTCGGGCGGAGCGGAAAGCGCGTCGGAGCGCGACCAGCCAGGCCCATATTGGCCGGGCGACTGCGAAGGCGCTGGGGTCACCACGACGGAGCTTGCGAGCGCGCCGCCCTGATCGACGGCGTTGGTCATTACGTTGTCGCCCATCTGCTCGCCCACGAGGATGGCCGCCAGCAACACGGCGGTGCCGAGCGCGAGGACGAGGGTGAGAAATCGCCGGTTAGGATCCATCGTGAGTGGCTACCATTCGCTTCGCCATGCGTCCGTCGCCTGGCGGACGCTTCGCACGCAGCTGCACTTCGCGCAACTCGCCGGCCGCAAGGTTCAAGCGAAGCGTATTTCCGCGAAACTCGATCGTAACGCTGCGCGCCGCATCGTGCATGTTGCACGCAAACAGGCGCACCAGCCCCGCGGCTTCATCTTCGAACGCGACCGCGCCCACCTCGACCGGTGACGTGATCGCTTCGTCGCTGACGTCGCGCCCCGAATAGACGCACGTGTACGGTTCTTCGGCCGAGAGCGTTTCCGCATTGCCGTACACCGTGCGCTCTTTGAGATCGATGACGTACGTGCAACGTTGCCCGCCCCAGCGTACCCGAACCGCGGCGATCCACTGCCAGCCTTCGGGCGCCGCCGGCGTAAGGTGCGGTCGACCGCTGGTACGATAGCCATTGAGGCCGCCCAGCGTCTCCGCAACGCCCCACAGATACTTCGCTCCCGTCCATGGCGACAAGTACATTCCGCGATTGGTCAGCGATCCGGCATCGAACCATTCGCCGAACTCGCCGGGCACGGTGTTACGCGCGCTGCCCACTTCCATCGCCGCATAGATCTTACGTAGATAATCCGCTGCTTGATCGATCATCCCGTTGCGCGCCAGGGCCACGACGTACCACAACGTTAAGTCGGGCCACACGCCTCCCAGCAAGCCGAAACCGTGTCCCGGGAAATACCACGAATCCGCAGTCGAGATCGTGCGCAGACCGATGTCGGTAACGAAGTCGGCTTCGCCGAGCCTGCGCAGGATTTTCGCGTTTTGCTCGGGCTCCGCGATGTTGAAGAGCACCGGGAAGACTTCGTCGGCCGTGAAGTTGTCCTGATAGTTCATCTGGCCATCGTAGTTCAGCACGAAACCGTTGGTGTCGGCGTTAAACAGAAAACGCATCATCGCATCGCGCATCGTCTGCGCCTCTTTGGAAAATTTCTCCCAGTGCGCGTTGTCGCCGGCGACGGCGCAGAGCATGGCGGCGGCTTCCAGCGCGAACACGCCTTCCGCGTTGATTTCCGTCACCGCTCCGTCGAGCGTGTAGTTGGGAATGATGTTACGCCACGAGGAGATGCCGTACATGTCCACGCCCTTAGCGTGCGCGAAGAGTAGACCGTTTTCGTCGCGCTGCGAGAGCATGTACGTCGTTATTTTCACGATCAGCTCCACATGTTCGCGCACCCACGCGTCGTCGAGCGTCGAGTTGTAGTGGTGCAGCATCGCGATGAGATGCAGCGGCGTGTCGTCGTTGATATTCAGATCGTACGCCGTCTTAAAAGCGGTGACACCGCGCACGTACTCGATCATGAGGCCGCTATCGTCCACGAAACGATTGAAGACTTCCAGCGCGTCGCGGCTAAACTCAGGCAGAAAATAGTCGAAACCGTGCACGAACCACGACGTATCGCGCGATACCAAGATGTCCGACGGCGGCGAGTTGGTCGATCCCCAGCCTTGCGGATACTCTTTGATGACGCGCAGCATATTGGCTTTAGCCCACACCACGCCGCGCGAGATCTCCGGCGACGGCGTCATGAAGCGCGCATCGCCGAGCTTCACGGCAAAGTAGCGCTGCGTTTCGTGCAGCGCGCGCCCGTGTTTGAGCAGCGACTCCAGCAGCGGGCGGCCCTTGTCGCTCTCGCGATGCGCCGCTACCGCCAAACGCAGCGATTCGCGCGAGCCCGGCGCGACCGTAATGCGATATTCGAACGCGCCGTACACGCGGTGACTCACCCATTCGGCCTGCTCGGGTGTCACTTCGTCAAGATGCTGCTCGGGGCGCAGCGTACCTCGCGATATGTTCTTGAGCAGCGACTGCTCGCGCAGCGACACGACGCCGGCAAACGGCTCGCGCGAACCGCCCCACCAGCGTTCGTAGCCGGTCTCGCGATTGCGCGAGCCGATAAAGCCTTCTTCCACGCGCGCCGTGGCCTCGTGTTCGGGCTCGCCGTAGAAGCGTTGCCCTACTAGGAGCGCCCACGGGAATACGTTAACGTCGACTGGATCGGCCGTGGGATTGTAGATCGTCACGTCCACTACGAACGACACCGAGCGCTCGAACGAGGGGCCGTGCGGCACGAAAAACGCTTCCGTGACGTGTGCGCGATGTTCGAGCGTAAACTCCGAGATCTGCGCGTATGGCAGAAATGTGAACTCGCGCTCGACCTGGTGTGGGAAATACGTCGCGCCGCCCGCCAGCGAGTACGCGATCTGATGCGTGCCGAAGACGATCTGATCGGTGTCGGCGTCCCACAGGCCGCGGACGCCGCCTTTGGCGGTGGATTGCGCATAGGATTTGAGGTTGCCTAACAGCATGCCGTACGGCGTTTCGTCTTCGCGCAGAACGTAGGCGCAGAACTCGTTATGCTGTGCGTCGTAGCTGGATCGCATCGTCTCTGCGTTGGTATGCGCTCGGCGCGCCGCGACCTGCGAAACCGGGAGATTTTCGGCCCGTTCCCTAACGTGCGAGCCGATGCTCGCCCTTCGCGCCCCGGCCAAAATCAACCTCACGCTCGAGGTGCTCGACCGGCGTGCCGACGGCATGCACGCGCTGCGCAGCCTCATGGTTCCGCTCAAGCTGGCCGACGAAGTGACGATCGAATCGCAAGCGAGATTGACGATTGCGTGCGAGCCGCCGCTACCCGACGGTACGCGCAACTTGGCGCAGCGAGCGTTTGAGGCGGCTTTCCCCGACCGAGGCGCGCGCATTTCCATTCGCAAGCACATTCCCGTCGGCGCCGGCATGGGCGGCGGATCCAGCGATGCAGCCGCGGTGCTGCTGGCAGCTGCCGATGGCGCGCTTGGGGAGGTCGAATCGCGCGACTGGCTTGCGCTGGCACGCGAGCTTGGTTCCGACGTACCGTTCTTTCTCGCGCGCACCGGCGCGTTAATAGAAGGCACGGGAGAACGAGTTACGGCCGTAGGCGCGCTGCCCGCATGGCACGTCCTCGCAATCAAACCGCCCGCAAGCATTTCCACCGCCGCCGCCTACGCACGCATCGATTCAGGCTCGCATCTCACGCGCCCGCGCAACACGTCCGTGTCTTTGCGCGCGCTCGCCGCGTTGCAGCGCGGGGATTTCGACACCGTTGCCGCGTGCTTATCGAACGATTTTGAGAGCGCGGCATTGCGACATCCAGACGTCGCGCGAGCGTTCGACGCGCTCCGAGCGGCCGGAGCCGCGCACGTGTTGCTGGCCGGCTCGGGCTCGGCCGTCTTCGCTTTAACAGCCACGCAGGCGCAGCGCGATACAATCGCGCAACGCCTGAGCGTGCCGAGCGACTACACCGTCTTGCCCACCGCGTTCGCACGTGAATCCGTGTGGCGCGCGTGACGCCGATAACCGCCGTCGTGCTTGCTGGCGGTCCGCCCGACGACGTCTCGGCGCTGCAGCCGGGGCTTCCGAATAAAGCGTTCGTGCGCATCGGCGACGCGACGCTCGTCGAACGCACGATTCGCGCGCTGCGCGCATCGGCCGACGTGGGCCGCATCATCGCAGTTGCGCCCGTCGCCGCGCACGCCAGCCCCGCCCTTGCGGGCGCCGACGAAGTCCGCCCGGACGGAATCAAAATTCGCGAGAGTCTGCACAACGGATTGAGCGATCTTCCGCCCGACGAGCTCGTGCTGTTCGCAGCTTCCGACCTGCCGATCCTTACGCCACAGGCCGTTGACGATTTCGTACGGCGCGCCAGAGAGAGCGATCCCGACATCGGGTACGGCTGCCTGGAACGCGCGACGCACCTGGCACGCTTTCCCGATGTTCCGCACACGTGGGCACACTTGCGCGAAGGGACGTACTGCGGCGGCGGACTGATGGTGATGAAACCGCGCGCGCTGCCCGTGCTCGAGACGTTTATCGAGCGCCTTGGCGCGGCGCGCAAGAATCCGCTCGCGTTGGCCGCGCTCTTTGGCCGGCGCACTTTGCTAAAGTTCGCGCTGCGGCGCCTGCGCTTGGCCGAAGCCGAGGCGCGCGCGAGCTCGCTCATGGGCGCGCCGGTGCGCGCGATCGTCTCGCCGTTTGCCGAAACCGCCGTCAATGTGGATCGCGTCGCCGATGTGGCGCTAGCCGAACGCCTCGTTACTCCGGCGAACGCCAGCGTTTAAAAAGTTCGTTCGGAATACCGAACTGATCCAACGCTTTGCCGACCGTATGCGCGATGACGTCGTCGACTGTCTGCGGAACGGCGTACATCGCCGGAATCGGAGGCAAGATGGTCGCACCGATCTCTGCCAACAGGGTGAGCGTGCGCAAATGTCCGAGATGCAGCGGCGTTTCGCGCACTACGAGCACCACGCGCCGTTTCTCTTTTAAACACACATCGGCGGCGCGCACCAGCAAATTACCATTCAAAGAATGGGCTATCGCGCCCGCGCTCTTCATCGAGCACGGGATTACGAGCATGCCGTCGGTCAGAAACGATCCGCTGGAGATGGCGGCCGCCAGGTCGTCGTCGCGATAGACTACGTCAGCCAGCGCCTCGAAGTCTTCGACGGCGAGCTTGGTCTCGAGTCCAATCGTTCGGCGCGCAGACTCGGTGACGATCAAATGCGCTTCGACGCTGCCGGCCGCGCGCAGCGCCTGCAGCGCCATGTACCCGTATGCGCTACCGCTCGCGCCGCTAATGCCGATCACGATCCGCCGATTGCGTTGTGCCACGCGACGAGATTCGACGGGTGCGGAGGGGAGCCTGGTGGAAGACGTTGCCCGCACCCATGTCAGCGCATCACTCGGTAATCGCATTTGTCGCCGATGCCCTTCTCTGGAGCCGCAGCGGAGACGAAGCCGTCGCCCTGCGCTTGTTTCGCTCGCGCCATTCCGGCGTCGCACACGATGTGGCCGCCGCGTACGTGGTGGTGGCATCGCGCGACGACGGCTTGCGCGCCGCGATCGCGCGCGGACGGCTGGCGCTGCCCGCACCGGATCGAGATACCGTCATCGCGTTTGCGCGCGCGCTCGACCGTCTGCGCGATGCCGCGCAATCAGACGACGACACCGTCGAGACCCTAATCCACGAAACGTTCGGTCTGAACATCTCCGAGTCTCACGCATACGAGTTGCCCACCGACATCGCGCTTACCGAACCTGCCGACGTCGAGCCGTCCACGCCCGTGCGGGCGACGCAGGCGCGCTTCAGCGCGTCGGCGCTCAACGCATATGTGGAGTGCCCACGCAAGTGGTTCTATCGATACGCATGCGGCGCGATCGAAGATGCCGGGTCATCCGCATCGTTTTACGGCACAGCGTTTCATCTGGCGCTCGAGTGGTTTCACGAAACGTTCGAACGGCCGTCGCCGGCCGACGAAACGCATATGCGCGACGCGATTCCCGGCTTCGTCGAGCGCGCGTTCGCCGCCCATCGCGACGACTTCGAAACGCGCGTGGAATATACGTTGCAGCTGCGGCGCGCCCAACGCACGGCGCAACAGTACGTGACGTGGCTGATCGAACGCGCGCGTCGCACGCCATTCACGGTGATCGGGCGCGAGCTGCCCATCGCCATGCAGATCGAGGGATTTGATTTCATCGGTTACATCGACCGATTGGACCGCGACGAGCGCGGCATGGTGAGCGTGATCGATTACAAGACCGGATCGATCGCCACCAGCGCCGCCGAATACCGTGACGAGGTGCGGTCGTTCTCCGATTTCCAGCTACCTTTCTATTATTGGGCGCGCGAAGCGGCGGGCGATCGCGTGAGCACCTTGGCGCTGGTACCGCTCAAGGATTCACTGCTCGACGTGCGGCCCGTCGAACTGGAGGTGCTTCCGTTCGCTCGCGAAGAAGGACGCAAACGGGACGCCTCTCCGTACGGCACCATCTCCGTCTCCGATTTGGAGCGCTCGCGCGCTAAGATGGTGCAGATCTGTCGCGAGCTCACCGACGGATCGCTCTCGCGATTTCCCGTGACGTCCGATCCATCGGTATGCACCTATTGCGCGTATGCGACGGCGTGTAACGACCGACCGGCTCCCGCTGAAGAAAAGTTCGGACGATGAGTCGCGGTCCATGCGTTGCGATCGTCGGAGGGAGCGCCTCCGGCAAGACCACCGAACTTCTGGCGCGAGCGCGCACATGCGAAGGAACGCCGCTATTGCTGGCATCCTCCGAAGCGCCGCTGCGGGCTGCGCGCGTATCGCTCGGTGACGGCGCCCGGATCCAGACGACCGGCGCATTTGCCGTCTCGTTGCTGCGCGAGCCAGCGCGCATCGTGGACGATGTGGAAGCCGAACTGCTCTTCGCCGAAGCCGCGGCGCCGCTGCTTGCGATGGAATGGCCCGAATTTTCCGACGAAACGCTCGATCCGGAAGTCCCCGGTTTACGCGCTCCGCAGCGTTTTTTAGAAGCCGCGTTTCGACTCGCTCGCAAGCTTCGCGACGCAGCCGTTACGCCCGAGGAGTTTCTACGCACGTCGCAAGTCGGCGCGACATCGTTTTACGCGCATCCCCCGAACCTGGCCAATCCCGATCTGCTGCATTATACGAAAGACACGTACCGGGATTCGCTCGACGTGACGAACGACGAGCTGCAACGGCAGTTTCGCCACGAGTCGCACCTCGCGCAAATTCTATCCAAACTCTACCGCGCATACGCGGATGCGACGCAGAGCGCTCGTCTGCTCACGCCGCGCGACGCGATCGCCGAAGCCGCCGCGCTGCTGCGCGCGAATCCAATCGGTGCAGCGGCCGCGCGCGGCGACTTCGGCGGCGTCTTCGTCGACGATGCGCAGGAACTCAACGTCGGCGAGTTGCTGCTGCTGCAGGCGCTGTGCGGCGACGACCTTGCGGGCGTCACGCTGGCAGGCGACCCCAGCGGCGCTATTGGCACTTTCCGCGGCGCGCGGCCCGATCGCACGTTTGCGCTAGCGACGCAACGCGTAGAATGTGGGCAGCGCTACCGCACCGACGTTCAGATGCGCGCTCACCGGGCCCCCGATCGCACCGACGAAGCGCGCTGGATCGCCGCCGACGTGCAGCAACGGCTGCGCGGCGGTGCGACGCCAGAGCAACTAGCAATCGTCTTCCGTTCCGTCAGCGACGTACGCCTCTACGAGGACGCTCTGCTCGCGCGCGACGTGCCCGTGCAGACGGTCGGCGACGTCAACTTGTTTCTCGACCCTCGCGCGCTCGATGCGCTGGCGCTACTGTGGAACGTGTACGATCCGTTCGCGCACGACTGGCTCCTGCGTACGCTTGCCGCACCCGCGATGGCACTCTCGGACGCAACTCTCGCCGCACTGTGCGCGACGCCGGCCAACGCCCAGACACTGCTTTTCCCCGAAGAAGAGCCTCCGTCCGCGAAGCCGTCAAAACGTTGGGACGTGCAACGCGATCTGCGCTTGGGCTTCAACGTGCTGCGCGGCGATGTGGACGCGCAACTTTCCGACATCGCGCGCGGACGACTGAATCATTTTCGCACTCTTCGCGCGCAATGGGTGGATGCCGTCGTCGCTTTGCGCCCGTCCGAACTGGCGCTGCTCGTGTGGCGCGACGGGTTGGCGCGCGCGGGAGCGGCACAGTCCGCAAAAGCCCACTCGCAGCGGATCGCAGTCGAACGGCTGGTCGAGCGTATGCGCGCGTTCGAGTGCGAGCGACCGCATGCAACTCTCGGTGACTTTCTCGAAAATGCGCAGCTTCGCGCAGACAGCGCCCTGGAAGCCTGCGAGGAAAGGGAAGACGATTCGAGCGTGCGTCTAATCTCTGTCGAAGCTGCGCGCGGTCGCGCATTCGATCACATCTATGTGGCAGGCGCGCGGCCGGGAAGCTTCCCGCGCTGGTACGTGCCCGACGCGTTCGTGTACAGCCCCTCGCTCGGTATGATCGCCAAAGAGAACGTCGGCGACGCGCGCGCGGCGCGCACCGCGAAGTTTACCTATTACATGTTTCGCACGAAGATACGCGAACGATACAACGATGAGGATCGGCGCGCCTTTGCCTACGCACTCTCGCGCGCCGTTAGAACGGTCACGGTGACGGCATCGGATCGGCCGACACGCGGCATCACTGCGCCCGAGTTCTTGGAAGAGCTCAAGCGTCGGCCCGGCGTGGAGTTGCTGTGAGCGTCGAACTGCGCGAGATAACGGCAGAGGAGCACGCGCGGCTGGTGCTGCCGATCTCCGCGCCCATGTGGCGCGGACGTCGCGACGAAGCCACGTACGTAGAACAGACGCTCGAAATCGCGCGCAGCGCCTACGGGAAAAAATATTACCGCCTATTCGGCTTGTTCGATGGGCCGACGCTTGTAGCGTCGTTCAAACGCTACACCCGCACGCTGCATTTCGAAGGATCGCGCCTGCGCGCGCACGGCATCGGCGCCGTATTTACGCCGCCGGACATGCGCGGCCGCGGATATGCAAGCGCCATGCTGGCAGCAGCGCTCGACGCGTGGCGAACCGACGACATGGATATAGGCTACCTCTTCTCCGACATCCGCCCGGAGTTCTATGAAGAGATCGGCTTCGCAACGCTGCCGTCGCGCTCGATCTCACTGCGCGCCGACACGTTGGCCTCCGAGCGCATCGTCGTCGATCGGCTGCGACCCGATGATTGGGCGTCGATTGCGCGCGTACACGCGGCGGTGGACCGCAAGCGAGCATGGGGTTTCGAGCGCACGCCGCTCGTGTGGGGTTGGCTTCGCCTGCGCATGGTGCACGGATCCGAACACAAAGACGGCGCCGACGGCAGCCTGGTGGTGCGCCGCGGACGCGAGATCGCCGCGTACGCGCTCGGCGTGCGCGCGCCGGAACACGATGCATTCATCGTGGACGAATACGGCTATGCGACGGACGCGGATGCAGCGCTGGTAGCGCCACTGCTGCGCGCGGCAGCGGGCGATTTGGACCGCATCACCGGCTGGCTGCCGCCCGATGGGTGGCGCGCGCTCCTGCCGCGCGGCGCCGTGCGCAAACGTAAAGATGCGATATTCATGGCGGCGTCGCTCACGGCGCTCGCAAGGCGCTGGCTAGAGAAAGCCCGCGAGGCATCACCCGCCGACGGCGTGTGGGCCATCGACCACGTCTAGTGACGTGAGACTTTATTACCAGAGCGCTCCACCGCCTACTAAGAAGTAGACGATGGGACCGAGTCCCCATACGACGCTGACGATGATCCACACGACCTTCTGCAGCGTGCTCAAGTCGGCGCGGCCGAGAACGTTGATCCACATCAGCACCATCGCGATGGGATGGAGAAACACCGAGAGTAGAATTTCCCACAGCAGTTTCATGGCCGCCCGCTTCGACGCGCGGCGCCGGGCTCATCCTGGCGGATTGAAGAAGCCGATCTGTGCGGACGGTTCGGTGGTGAACGACGCTACGCGCAGGCCGATGAGGCGCACCGGCCGCCCGGCAACCTCCGCGCGGCGCAAGCAATGGATTGCGGCGCGAAAGATCGCGCGCGGTTCGCGCGTGGGTTCGGCCAGCGTCGTCTGACGACCGAGCGTTTTGAAATCGCGCAGCCTGATCTTTACGCCGACCGTCTGCACGTAGAGCGCCTCGCGTTCGAGCTTGCGAACCACGTCGCGAGTCTGTTCGCGCAGGGCTTCGATCATCGTCTTCTCGTCGCGCGCGTCGTATTCGAACGTCTCTTCGCTAGAGATTGATTTCGTTTCGCGCTCCGGATCGACGCGGCGGTGATCGACGCCGCGCGCCAGTTCGCCGACCTGCTCCCCCCAGGATCCGAAGAGCTCGCGCAGCGCGGCTTCGTCGAGCACGGCCACATCGCCGATCGTCGCGATGCCGTAGCGTGCGATCTTCGCCTGCGTTTTCGGGCCGACGCCCCACAGGCGCCCGACCGGCAGCGGCGCGAGAAACAACGCCTCTGCGTTTCGTTCGATGCCCAGCAACCCGTCGGGCTTACACGAATCTGACGCGATCTTCGCGATCATCTTCCCCGTTGCCACGCCGGCACTCACCGTAAGGCCCGTCGCTTCGAGGACGTGCGCGCGCACGCGCCGCGCGAACCGCACGGCTTCATCGAGCGCATCATAGGGAAGTTCGATGAACGCTTCGTCCATCGACAAGCCTTCGACGGGATACCCGCCCTCGCCGAACACGGCGAAGATTTCGCGCGACACGCCTTTGTAGACGTCCATGCGTGGACGGACGACGGTAAGGTGCGGACAGGCTTCGAGCGCGCGATAGAGCGGCAGCGCCGAACGCACGCCGAACGGGCGCGCTTCATAGGATGCGGTCAGCACCACGGCGCGGCGGCTGCCGCCCGCGACGGCAAGCGGCTTGCCTTTGAGCGACGGGTCGTCGCGGATCTCGACGCTCGCGTAAAACGCGTCGACGTCAAAGTGCGCGAAGAACACCGCTCGAGATCGCGGTGATGGCCGCGACGTTGCGCAGATCGTCTTCGTCTTCGCCGGGCGTTTCGAGGATGGCGGTCTTCTCGCGCAGTTCCGGACGCGCGATCAGCGCGCGAAAGCCGTCGAAGCCAATGTTACCTTCGCCGATATGCCAGTGCCGATCGCGATTGCCGCCCAGCGGCACCTGCGTGTCGTTAAAGTGAAACAGATGCAGGCGATCGATGCCGAACGCTTCGTTGGCCTCGTCCAGAAATGCGTTGACGCCTTCGGGTGAATCGATCTTGTAGCCGGCCGCCCACGCGTGCGCCGTATCCAGGCACACGCCGAGCTGCGGGTGATCGACGGTTGTGATGAAGCGCCCGAGTTCTTCTAGAGTGCCCCCCGCAAGGGTGCCCGCGCCCGCCGAGTTTTCCATCACCAGCACGACCTTGGGATCGATCTTTTCCAGCACGCGTTCCAGCGCGCGACAGATCGCGACGAACCCTTCGTTGCGGTCCCGCTTACCGTACGATCCGAGGTGAGTGTTCACGTACCGCATGCGACCCGCGGCAGCCGCGGCGAGATCGTGTTCGAGCAGCGTGAGCGATCCTGCCGAAATTTTCGGATCGTCGCTCGCGAGGTTGATGAGATAGGGCGTGTGCACCACGCACGGATCGATGCCGGCGGCTTCGCGCAAACCGGCAAACGCCCTCAACGCGGACACATCGATCGCGGAGGGGCGATAACTGCGCGGATTGCTGGAGAAAATCTGCATCGCCGTGCAGCCCATGGCCGTCGCGTGTTGGATCGCCGCGGCGTAACCGGCCGACGTATGCGTGTGTAGACCGATACGCATTATTCGGCTTGCGCGTCGTTCTCCGCGACGGCGGTATCGGCGGCAGCCTGCGTCTCGCCGGCTGCTTCGGCGTCCTCGGCCTCCGTCTCCGCGTCGGTTTGCGACGGCGTCTCCGGCAGCAGTTGCGGCATACCCGCAGTGAGCAAGTCTAACTCCAGCGGCTGACCCGGTTCGAGTTCGAGTTGAGGCAAATCGTCGAGCGAACGAAGGCCGAACGATTCTAAGAACGTCGGCGTCGTTTTGTACTGCATCGGACGCCCGACCACGTCTTTGCGTCCACCTTCGGCGATGAGGCTACGATCGAGCAGCGTGTTGACTACGCTGTCGGAGTTCACGCCGCGGATCGATTCGATCTCACCCTTGGTGACGGGCTGCATATGCGCCACGATCGCCAGCGCTTCGAGCGCGGGCGTTGAGAGCGTGGTCTTCGGCGGAAGCAGATAGGCCTCGACTGCTTCGCGCGCCTGCGGCGCGGTGGAGAAACGATAGCCGCCGCCAACCTCGCGAACCACGACGCCACGATCGGCCTGCGCCTGCGTGATCTGCTGCAGCGCTGCGCCGACGACGCTCTCTTGCGCGCACGTAAGTTTGGCGATCGTTTTGATCGAGAGCGCTTCGCTGGCAACGAAGAGCAACGCTTCGACGCAAAGGCGCACCTCGGCGACGGCGATGTCGAACTCTTCGGGATCTTCGAGCGCGCGCTCGGTGGTCTCAACTGACACGTGTTTTTGCTTCCGGTTGGTGAACGATAGCGAACAGGCGGATGTCATCGAAGAGTTCCGGCTGATCGAAGTCGATGCGGTGGCGGCGAATCAGTTCTAGGATCGCGAGGAACGTGACGATGATCGCATCGCGATGCATGCCGATCTCGCGGCAAAGATCGGAGAAGAGCACTTCTCCGCGCTCCTTGATGCGCTTCGAAATGTAGTCCATTTGCGCCAGCAGCGAGACGCGCTCACGCACGATCGTGCGATTCTGCGGGCGTGCCTGGCTGAGCATGGCTACAAACGCGCGGCCCAGCTTGGCGGAATCGACGCGATAGCGCTGCTGCAGTTCGCCGGTGGGATCGCCGGCATCGCGATAGTAATAGCTGCTCGCTTCGGCTTGACGCTCGCGCAGTTCTTCGCCCAGCTCGCGATACTTCGAGTATGCGATGAGACGACGGCGCAGGCGCTCTTCCACCTGTTCCGGCGTCTCGGAGCCTTCGTCTTGGAACTCCGCCGGGATCGGCGGCAGCAGCGCCTTCGATTTTAAAAAGACTAGCGTCGCCGCGATCACGAGATACTCGGCAGCCACCTCGACGTCGATCGCGTCCATCATGCGCACGTAGTTGAGGTACTGCTCGGCCATGCTGGCTAGCGGAACGGTGGCGATGTCGAGTTGCTGGTCCTTTATGAGGTTGAGCAGCAGGTCCAAGGGACCGTCGAAGACGTCAAGTTGAACGCGGCACGCACGCTCGTCGAGCGTCGTCTCTTCGGCTGCGGTCAAGATGTTTTCAGTTCGGCCGCGCGCGCCGGCATCGGCGCCTCGCCGAACTCGTCGGGGTGGATCGCCACGTACTCGAGCGCCATGTCGACCAAGCGCTTCTCGTTGACATAGCGCAGCGCGCGGCGAGCTGCGGTGATGTCGAACCAGCGCGCTTCGTCCACTTCGTGGTCGTGGTTGGCGGTATCGCCCGAAAGATAGCGCATCAGGAAAAACGTGACGGTCTTTTTGCGCTTGCCCTGACCGACGTAGAACCAATAGGAAATTTCATTGAGGCGCATGATGATGTCCGTCCAGCAGCCCGTCTCTTCGCGCGTTTCGCGCAAGGCCGTCTGTTCGGTCGTCTCGCGCGGCTCCACATGCCCCTTGGGCAGCGTCCACAAGCGGGGCTCGCCGCGCCCGATCAAGAGCGCGTCGAAGCCGGACTCGTGCCGACGCAGCACAAGACCACCTGCCGAAACCTCGTATTTGATCCGCATTGTTTGCCCCATCGGAGACGGCAAAGGCGCCCGATGCGACGCCCCTGTGATTACCCCCATTATAGCCTCCGCCACCAAGAAGCGCCTGCCAAAAGAATTACCTTTTTCACGTTTGGCCCCCTGCCAACCAACTGTTATGAGGGATGGCCTCTGTGCCTGGGGGGCGGCATGGTGCGGCGAGAGTCTTGACACCTCGCAGCCGAGGGTTCGAGTCTCTCCGTCTCCAGCTCGATGCGGCCTGGCATCCGGATCGAGAATGTGCTAGCGTAACGAGGTCAAGGCTCTTGCTGGCACAATGCCAAGAGCGCGTATCGCAAGATGCGCGCTCTTCTTTTTCCTAGTTGGGACGCCAGCGGAGGTCGGGGTGACGGGCGGCACGGGTCTCGTCGACACGGCCCACGACCGTGTTGATCGGCGCGTCGAGAATCGACTGCGGATCGGTCTTGGCCGTCGCGACGATCTCCCGCATAGCGGCGATGAACGCGTCGAGCGTCTCTTTCGATTCCGTTTCGGTCGGCTCGATCATCAGGCACTCGGGTACGATGAGCGGGAAGTACACCGTGGGCGCCATGTAGCCGCGATCGAGCAGCGCCTTGGCGATGTCGAGTGCGCGCACGCCGGTCGCTTTCTTGAGTTCTTGCGCGGACGCCACAAACTCATGCCGACAGATCTCGTCGTACGGCGTCTCCAGCACGTCGCGCAACTTCACGCGCATGTAGTTTGCGTTGAGCACGGCAAGCTGCGAGACTTTCTTGAGGCCGTCGGCACCGTTGGCGTAGATGTACGACAGCGCGCGCACGGTGTGCGCGAAGTTCGACCAGAACGAACGCATCGGCCCGATGGACTTCGGGCGATCGAAATCCAGCGAATACGTCAGCCGATCGCTGGGCGCGGCTTTCGGATTCGCGTCGGGTTTCGGCACTGCGCGCACGACGGGCGTCGGGAGATACTCGACCAAGTGCGCGGCCGCGCCCACGGGGCCGTGCCCGGCGCCGCCGCCGCCATGCGGAATGGTAAACGTTTTGTGCGTATTGAGGTGCATGAGGTCGAAGCCCATGTCGCCGGGGCGTGTGTTGCCCATGATCGCGTTGCCGTTGGCTCCATCGTAATACATCAACCCGCCGGCATCGTGCACGGCTTTAGCGATCTCGGCGATGTGATCTTCGAACAGGCCCAGCGTGTTCGGATTGGTCATCATGCACACGGCCGTGTCCGAGCCGAGCACCTTCTTGATTTCGTCCACGCTCACGCGACCGCGCGCGTCGCTGGGCAGCGAGATCACCTTAAAGCCGCACATCGCGGCCGACGCAGGGTTGGTGCCGTGCGCCGTATCGGGCACGATCACTTTATCGCGCTTCTCGCCGCGCTCCTTGAAATATTTCTTTGCGATCAACAGCGCCGAGAGTTCGGCGTGCGCACCAGCCGACGGATTGAGCGAGAACGCGGCCATGCCGAACAGGTCGGTCAAGCTGCGTTCGAGTTCGTACATCGCCTGCAGCGCGCCCTGCGCGAGCTCGTCGGGCGTGAAGGGATGCAAGTCACGAAAGCCCGGCAGGTTTGCCATCGCGTCGTTGACGCGCGGGTTGTACTTCATCGTGCACGAGCCGAGCGGATAAAAGCCCAGATCGATGCCGAACGTACGGTGCGAAAGGCGCGTGAAATGCCGCACCACGTCGAGCTCGGTGTTATCCGGTATCGGCAGATCGGCGCGCAGCGTCTGCGGCGGCAGAAAAGCATCTACGGGACGGCCCGTCTCTACGTACGGCGTCGCACGACCGTCCTGACCCATCTCGAAGATAAGCGGCGAGGCGGATTCAGACGCGAGCGGGCACATGTACGACCTCTTCGAGCGCGGATTTGAGCGCGGCGATCTCGCCGCTCGTGGTAAGTTCGGTCGCTCGCGCAGTTTTGTCAGCACCTCGCCCGTGGGGCGATGTACGTTGACGACGATTTCGTTAAAGAACGGCGCATCGAAGCGCAAGTCGCATCCCGGTACGCTGGAAACGGCCGTCGCCAGTTCGCGCGAACGCTCGATGTTGAGTGCCGCCACATCGCGCAGACCGGTCTTGCCGAGCAGCGCTAGATACATGGTGGCGATCAGCGCGCAGTGCGCTTGATTCGTGCAGATGTTCGAGGTCGCACGTTCGCGGCGGATGTGCTGCTCGCGGGCCTGCAACGTGAGCACGAACGCGTCGTTGCCGCGATTATCGATCGTACGCCCGACCAAACGGCCCGGAATGCGACGCATATGTTCGTGCGTGGATGCGATGAATCCGACGTACGGTCCGCCGTACGCAACGGGAACGCCGAAGGACTGCGCTTCGCCCGCGACGATCTGAGCCCCCCACGACGCGGGCGTCGCGAGCACCCCCATCGCAATCGCTTCCGCGACCACGGCGATGGGAACCGTTTCGCTCTCGGTAACCGCGGCGAGAAACTCGCCGGGAAGCGTATCGATGACGCCGAAAAAGTTGGGTGACTGCAGCGCAAGCGCCGCGTATGTTTTGGTTGCCAGCGCCGCGCGCAACGTGCCAAAATCGGTGGCGCCGCGCTTACTTACCGGCAGCTCGTCGATCTCGACGTCGAGCCCGTCGCAATACGTTTTTAGCACGGCGCGATAGTTGGGATGCACAGCCGAGGACACCAGCAACTTTTTCCGGCCGTTGGCGTTGATGGCCATGATAGCCGCTTCGGCCAGCGCCGTCGCGCCGTCATATACCGATGCGTTGGCGATCTCCATGCCGGTGAGCAGGCAGATATAGGTCTGCCACTCGTAGATCGCCTGCAGATAGCCTTGCGAGACCTCGGCCTGATACGGCGTATACGCCGTTAGAAACTCACCGCGCATCGCGAGCGCGGAGATCGCCGGGGGCGCATAGTGACGATACGATCCGGCGCCTAAAAATGAAATCGCATCGACGTCGTTCTTCTTCGCCAACGCGGTGAGGCGGCGTTGAATCTGGTACTCGGGCAGCGCTGGAACGACGCCATCGAGCGGTGCCGAGATCGCGACCGCATCGGGAACTTTCAGCAGCTCTTCCACCGCATCGAGCATCTGCGCGATGTCGTCATCGGTATGTGGTGTATACAATTCCTGTCATCCTGAGCGTAGTGAGCGAAGCGAACGAAGTCGAAGGACGGCTACGCCGGTAGTAAAGAGTTAGTCGACGGCAATCTTTTCGTAAGCGGCGGCATCGAGCAAATTGGCTGTCTCGCCGACATTGGAGACCTTCACCTTAAAGAGCCAGCCCTCTCCGTAGGGATCGCGGTTGACCAACGCCGGATCGTTTTCCAGCGCGTTGTTGGCCTCGAAAACCTCTCCGCCGATCGGCGTAAAGAGGTCCGATACCGCCTTCACCGATTCGATAACGCCGACTTCGGAGAACTGCATGACCTTCTTGCCGGTCTTCGGCAACTCGACGTAGACGATGTCGCCGAGCGAGTTTTGCGCGTAATCGGTGACGCCCACGATTGCGGTGTCGCCGCCGAGCTTCACCCACTCGTGTTCTTTGCTGTACAACAAACCTTGCGGTAGTGACACGATATCGAAACTCCTTACGAGCGCTTGTAAAATGGGAGGGCAGTGACGGCAGCATTATGGCGGGTTCCGCGAATGTCGACCTCAAGAACCGTGCCGATGGTTGCGGCGTCCTTGGGCACGAGCGCGGTGGCGACGTTTACGTTTCCGCAGGACGGGGCGAGCGATCCGCTGCGCACTTCACCGATCTCGCGCCCGTCCCGTAAGACTTTATAGCCTTCGCGGGCCGGCACGCGCCCGGCCATCGTCAAGCCGACGATGCGTGCGTAGTCGTCGCGCTCCACTTGCGCCATCAGCGCGTCTTTGCCGATGAACGTCGGCTTGGAAAGTTTTAGCGCCCACGATTGGCCGCCTTGCACCGGCGTGATCTCTTCGGTGAGCTCGTGGCCGTAGAGCGGCATGCCCGCTTCGAGGCGCAGCACGTCGCGGGCGCCCAAGCCGCACGGTTCCAAACCGTTGACGCCCTGCTCGGCAAGCAGCGCGTTCCAAATGCCCGGCGCGTCGTCGCCGGAAACGAACAGTTCGAAACCGTCTTCGCCCGTGTAGCCGGTGCGTGCGACGATCGCGGGTTTACCGAACGCGGTCGTCTCGAGGCAGAAATAATATTTCATCGCAGCGATGTCGGCATCCACGTGCGCACGCAGCATCTCGACCGATTTCGGTCCCTGAATCGCGATCAGCGCGCTCTTGCCATGATTGCTCGTGAGCTTGACGCCTGAATCGCCCAGGTGCGCGTTGAGATGCGCCCACATTTTGTCGGCATTCGACGCATTGACCACCAGCAGCCAGCGACCGTCGAGTCGGTAGAAGATCGTGTCGTCGTGCGCGCCGCCGCGCTCGTTGCAAAAGATGTTGTAGCGCGCCTGCAGCGGTTTCATGGTGCCGACGGCGTTAATGGTCAGTTCGTCTGCCCAGGCCGCAACGTTCTCTCCTTCGAGCACGAACTGGCCCATGTGCGAGAGATCGAACAAGCCCGCGCGATGCCGCACCGCGTCATGTTCTTTGAGGATGCTCGAATACTGCACGGGCATGTCAAAGCCGCCGAACGGAATCAGTCGCGCGCCGAGTTTAACGTGCTCGTCGTAGAGCGCCGTGCGTTTCGCAGGTGCGTTCAAAATACGTCGCCTTCTTTGGCCAGCTCGCGGCGCAGATACAGCGGCAACGCGAAGAGCCGCCGATGCGTGGTGCCGTCGTAGAAAAAATTCTCGCCGCGAAGCTTCGCGCAGTACGCGTCCACGTCCGCGGAATCCAACGCCGCAAGGTCGATGCGGTCGCTGCACGCGATGAACGCCCAGTCGTTATCGAACGCCGGAACGTGCGTATAGTAGGAAACGACGTGCGTGTAGTGGTGGCGCAGCGTGCGCGCCATCTTGGCGTGCAGCGTCATATTATGAAATCCGGCGGTACTGGCTTGCAGAACGTATACGCCGCCGTCGGCCAGACGCGCCTTGATGTCGCGAAAGACGCCGTCGTTAAACAACACATTCGACGGCGAATCTTCCAGCGGCTCGGTGAGATCCGAGATGATGACGCCGTAACGGTCGCGATCTTCTTTTAGGAATTTCAGTGCGTCGCCGACGATCAGGCGCGCGCGCGGATCGTCGAATGCGCCGGCGGACCATTCGGGTAGATATTTCTTCGATAGATCGACGACCTCGCCGTCGATGTCCACCATCGTGCAACGGCGTACGTCGGAACGGCGTAGCACCTCGCGCAGCGTGGCGCCTTCACCGCCGCCGAGAATCAGCACATCAGAACGGTCGGCCGCACCCGCAAGCGCCGGATGCACCAGCGACTCGTGATAGATCTTTTCGTCGTTTTGAGAACTCTGCGTATCGCCGTCGAGGATCAGCATCTTACCGAAAACGGGCGTACGAATCACGCCAACGCCCTGGAACGCAGTGTGTCCGGCATAGTAGACTTCGTCGATGGCGTGATGGTGAGTTTCGGTCGGCGAGAATTCCTCGACGTACCACTGCCACTGTTCGGTCTTCGGCATGTACGGCGCGGTTATGCGCTGATCGTTTTTTCGTCGTGATCGCGCACGACGACGTGCGAATACACGTCGGCGGCGCTTTCGATGCCGCGCTTGAATTCCGTCGTAAGCATCGTGCGCGCGTTAAGGGATTGGGCCGCGAACTCGCATGCGCGCCACGGATCCGTGTGGTCTCCGCACGTGTAGAAATCCATAGCCGCGTAGCCCTTTTCCGGCCACGTATGAATCGACAAGTGCGACTCCGCCAGAATCACCGTTCCGGAGACGCCCTGAGGCTCGAAGCGATGAAACGCGCTTTCCATAACGGTCGCGTTAGCGGCGTTGGCAGCGGCGATCATCATCGCATGGATGGAATCAACGTCCGTTAGGCGATCGCGGTCGCATCCGGACAGCTCACACACGATGTGTTTACCGAGCGCGTTCAATTCTATGTGTCTCCTGGACCCTGGGGGGAATCCCACCTCCGGACTTCGTCGGCTGGCGTCTGCAGTGCAGTCACGTCCCCGACCTTTCGACGAACTCTTGCCGGCG
>CAJDWF010000025.1_pt1 | contig 25347 bp, 25 predicted proteins | sample 7391541 | NCBI WGS metagenome assembly CAJDWF01 (sample SAMEA7055727, study PRJEB34461) | soil metagenome | biome: terrestrial ecosystem; feature: Peninsula; material: soil | place: Antarctica | collected 2016
GCGCGGCGTTTCCGGCGTCGAAGGCGCGGGACCACTCTGGAACCGCATCATGCTGCACTTGCATGAAAACGCCGATCCGCCGCCGTTTCCGCCGCCGCCCGGCTATGTGCGCGAACCGATCTGCGCGACGACGGGCCTGCGCCCTAACGCATCGTGCGACGCCGTGGTAAGCGAGTGGATTCTTCCGCGCGATCTCGCGGCGTGGCGCGCGCAGCCGAAATCAACACACACGAACGGCCTAGAAATCGACTTCCCGCACGACGGCGACGTGTTCGTCTACGACGCCAACGCGCCGCAGCCCGCGCGCGCCACGCAGCGCATCGAACTGCGCTCATCTGCCGGCGAAGCCGCCCACTGGACCGCCAACGGCCATCCCATCCCCCGCACAGCAGATGGAACGTTCTTCTTCCCGCTCCATCTCGGCGCATGGACCCTTCGCGCAACCGAAGATCGCCGCGAATCCGCAATTACAATTCGCGTCATCCCTCCACTCCGAAATCGCAAGCCGGGCTTCACTTTTTCGCAGACGGCGCGCTAGCATTTCTGCCGTCATCGTGAGCGCAGCGAGCGAAGTCGAACGACAACCACCCATCGCTGCAAGCGCGCGCCAGCGTTCGATGTTGCGCGCGCTATCGCGCGGCCCGCGATCGTCATCGTGAGCGCGGCGCCGCAGGCGCGAAGTCGAACGACAGCTGCCCTCTTTCAGCATTCAGTCGTAACGCCGCGTACACATAGCGGACATGCGGCGGTGGCACGCTGGCGCGTATGCCGTATGACGCCGCTTTTCTCGCACGTTCGCTTATCGACGCTCGCGGTCGCGAAGCGCCCGACCACGATGCCGTCGCCTTCGCATTGGTTCGTTACGGCGCGGGCGCGTTGCGCTTTGCCGGGGAGCATGGCATACGTGCTGTTCCCATGGAACGCGACGAGCTCTACCGCAATGCCTCGCCCGCGATCGAACGCATGGGCGTCAACGTCGACACGTGGGCCGCGCCGCCCGCCGGCCTCTTCGTGGTGGAAGAGCGCACGATCTACCTGCGCTCGCGGTCGCCGATGACCGTCGCACACGAGTTCGGCCACGCGCTCGACTGTGCGCTTGGCGGCGGTATCTATCGTTCGGGCCTCGATCCGCGCATTCGCAGCGCCTACGCCGCCGCCAACGAGTTCGTAACGCCGTACGCCGCCACATCGCTCGATGAGTACTTCGCCGAATGCCTGCGCGCGTACGTGGACGCGAACGATCCCATCTCGGTCTGGCCGAGAGCCACGCGTGAACGTCTACGTCGCATAGACGTCACCATGCACGACTACGTCGCCGCCCTCTTCGTCAATGAATTCCGAGTAGCGGCCTAATGTCCTAAGTGCCAGCCGTGTTTGGGGCATTGGTAGGGTTTTAGGCTCACCGACGTACGCGGGATGGCGCGTTCGGCGAGCTTTCGCGTGGCGTACACGGCCTTCGGCGCCCCGTTCTGCTTAAAGCACGAACGGGGGCCGCCGGTCTTTCGTGCGGGCAATCGCTATTTGGCGACGGCCGCGACTTGCGCTGCGCTCACGCCCGCTGCCTTGTTGCCCCACGACGAGCGCACATACGTCAACACCGCAGCGATGTCCGCGTTGCTCAAATTGCTGCTCCAGGCCGGCATTTGGCCGTTGAACGCATGCCCCTCGACGGTGATCGCGCCCGTTAACCCGTACTTGACGATGTGAATCACTTTCGTGGGGTCGCCGACGACGGTGGGGTTCTTGGCGAGCGGTGGGAAAGCGCCCGGCATCCCTTGACCGTTGGCACCATGGCACGACGAGCAGTTGGTGTCAAACACCTTCGCACCATCGGCAGCGGAAGCAACTGCGGTGCTCCCCGCGCTCGCTGCAGCAGCCGACGCTTGCGGCGCCGACGACTGTTCGCTGGCAGATTGGCTGTGGCCGCCGCCGCATGCCGCGGCTCCCATGAGGAGGACTGCGGCCATGGCAAGGCTGCGTGTTTTGATACTCATAACTCCCTTTCTACCCGCATCGGCGGCTGCTTCAACGCGCGCCGCTTCGGGCGGGCACTCAACGACCAAGCGAGGCTTACCAGCAGGGTATTCGCCACGAGTGAGCTCCCTCCATACGAAAGAAACGGCAATGTTATTCCGGTCAGCGGGAAAAGCCCGATCACCCCCCCCACGATGATCGCCACCTGAAAGCCGAGCGTCGCACCCAAGCCCACCGCCAGCAGTTTTGCGTAGAGGTCCGGCTGCGCGAGGCCGGCCGCAAACGTGCGCAGCACGAGCGCGAGATAGAGCAGCAGCACGATCGCAGCGCCGATCAGCCCAAACTCTTCCGAGAGCGCCGCATACACGTAATCTGTCGCTACGTCGGGGATGTACGTCGGATGCCCAAGCTCGAAACCGGTGCCAAAGATGCCGCCGGCTGCCAGCGAGTAATAACCTTGCGACGCCTGATAGCCACTGCCCAGCGGATCCAAAAAGGGATTGCGCCACACCGCCATCCGTGTCTCTACGTACGAATAGTGATGCATCGCCCACAGCGCCCCCACCGCAAAGATCGCCAAACCTAACAGAATGATGTCCAGGCGGCGCGTGGATGCATAAAGCAGCGCGGCAAACGTCAGCAGCAGCAGCGTAGCCATGCCCAAGTCGCGCTGCAGCACCAAGATCGTCATCGACGCGCCCCAGCCGATGAACAACGGCCCGAGATACTTCAAGTTCGCGCGCAGCGACCACGGGCGCGCCTGCGCGATCACATCGGCGGTCTCGGCCAAATACGCCGCCAGGAAAAATACGATGAAGAGTTTGATCAGTTCGACCGGCTCGAACTGAAATGGGCCGAACGCAATCCAGATGCGCGCTCCGTTGACTTCTTTGCCGAAAAGCATCAGCGCGAGGAAGAGTCCGAACGACGCCAACACCCACAGGTATTTGATACCGGCAAAACGGCGAAAGCGCGCGAACGCGGGCGTGAGCACGATGGCCAGTGCCAGCGCAAACGCCATCCAATACATTTGTTTGTGCGCGAGCACGGGCGAGAGCCGCGCAACCTCCAACAGGCCGAAACCGCCCAGCAGCACCGCGAGCGCCGGAAGCATATCGTCGCGCTCGGCATTGAGCGGCTGCAGCAGCACCCACGCAATCGCTCCGCACGCCAGCACCACCAGCAGCCACGATGGTCCCAAGCTTCCCGCGGGCGCCATCGGCAGCAGAAACGCGCCGATCGCGAGCGCCAGTAGCGTCGGCCATACGCGGCGCGCCAGCGTACCCGCTATTGCCACGGCTCTTCTCCTACGAACGTAAGCCGCGTGGCGCCAATATCCATGATGTCGCCCGGGCGCACTTCGATCGCATCGTCGAGTCGCCGCTCGTTTAAGAACGTGCCGTTGCTGCTGCCCACGTCGCTGACGTATACCACGCCGTTCTGCGCATCGAAACGCGCATGCTTGCGGCTTACCTCGGGATCGAGCAACGGCACGTCACATTCGCTCGAGCGCCCTATCACTACCGGACATACGCCTTCGAAGCGACGCGTGCTGCCGTGTTCGACGATGTCGAGCACAATGCGCATCAGCGTGGCCTCACCCAACTCCTGCGCTTTGCGCGCGCGTGGCACGAGCGCAATCGTCGCGAAGAGCGCGAGCGCCGCCATCGCTTCCACCGAGCCGACGCGCAGTGCTGCCTCGGTCATCGCGGCGCGTCCGTTTCCAAACGCAGGGTAGTCTTGCCGAACATCACTTCGTCGCCGTCGGCCAGCTTTTGCGTCTTCACGCGCTCGCCGTTCACGAACGTGCCGTTGGTGGAACCCAAGTCGCGTACGACCGGGGCTCCGTCTTCAACGACAACGACCGCATGACGTCGCGACACGGATGGATCCAGCAGAAAGATGTCGCACTCCTCGCTGCGCCCCACGCGCAGTTCTTTATCGATGAGATACGCGCCGTATGCGGGCACGCCGCGCAGCATGCGCAGGCGATAGCGCTTCGCGGGTTCCGAGACGGCGATCTCTACCGCCCCCGAAGGAATGCTGCTGCGCTCTTTCATGCTCACGCGAACCGGCGCCGGAAACGTCACGCTCACGCGGCGCGCCATTTCGGTCAGCAGTTCGGCCCACTGGCGTTCCAGATACGTGCGATGCGCTTGGAGCCGCTCGAAATCTTCGGGATGCACGAACACCGCGTACGCCGACGGCGCGGTAAGAGCGCCTTCGGGTCCGTGCGTCTGCGCTTCCATCGTAGCCACGAGTTTGCGCGCAATCTGTGCGGGCTCCAAGTCGCTGGGAAACGTCTTGGCAAAGCTGCGCTCGATGAACGCCGCACAGGCCGATTCGATGCGCGCGAGCCAGCTCACGGCACCTTATCCAACCGCGCGATGTAGAAGCCGTCGCGTCCGTCCAATCCCGGCGGGACCAGCACGTCCCCAGCAGGCGTGAGCAACGGCTCGAATGCCGCGGGAACCGCTGCGCGCGAGAACCCGTGCGCGCGCACGAATGCATCCACCACTTCTTCCGTTTCGTGCGGATCGAACGAGCACACCGCATACACCAGCGAGCCGCCTTCGTGTACGTGCGCGGCGACGCGTTCCAACATCGCCAATTGCGAAACCGCCAATCGTTCCGCGTCGTCAGGCCGTTTGCGCCAGCGCGCTTCTGGATGACGCCCGATCACGCCCACGCCGGTACACGGCGCGTCCACGAGCACGCGGTCAAAGCGCTGATCGTGTGCCAGCAGCTCGGCGGTTGCATCGCCGAGCACCACACCGGCGGGCACACCGCCTTCTTCCAAACGTGCCTGCAGCACTTTCACGCGACCTTCGTCACGTTCGATACACAAGAGCGTTCCGTCGAACGCGCCGTTCGAAATCATCCGCGCGCCCGTCTGCAGCGCCTTATTGCCGCGCCCACTGGCGACATCGAGTACCGCTTCGCCCGCCTGCGGGTTGAGCATGGCGACCGGCATCGCCGACGACTCGGACTGCACCCACCACGCGCTGCGCGCGTCGCGCTCGTGCGCGCGAATCCACGCCGTTCCCGTTGCCACCAGCGCTTCGTCGGCAAACGGCGAGCGCTGCACGTTCACCCCGCCGTCGCGCAGCGTTTCTTCCACCGCGTCCACGCTCGCGCGCAAACGGTTCACGACGATCGCGGCCTGCGCGGGCAAGTTCACCGCCGCACAGATCGTTTCCACATCGTCGGGGAACGCCGAGCGCATGCGGCGCACCATCCACGTCGGCAGCGAGTGCACCGTGGCCAAGTAATCGTCGTCGCTCTCGAACGACGCGCGATCCGGCGGCGCGGGGCGATCGCGCAGAAACGACCGCAGCACCGCGTTGGTCAGGCTCGCGACGCCCTTATGGCCATACTTCTTCGCCAGGTTCACCAGTTCGAAAACCGTCGCATGTTCGTCGGCCTTGGTGTACACGAACTCGAACGCGCCCAGCCGCAGAATTTCTGCGATGACCGGCGGCAGCTGTTTCGCGCGATCGCCCACGAACGGCGCCAAATACCAATCCAACGCGCGGCGCATCTTGATGCTGCCGTACGCAAGTTCCGTTGCGAACGCGCGATCGCGCGCGTCCAGTCCGCCCTTGCCGGCGCGATAATCGAAGGCTTCCTGCGCGCCGCGCCCGGGGCTGCCGTCAACGGGAAATACGTCGCGCAGCACCTGCAACGCAACGTCGCGCGCGCCGCTCATGCACGACTCCCAGCCGTACGCGCAAAGAACGCGTTGCCGCTCTCGCGTCCGCGATTTGGCGCGATCACCTCGTCGATCGCCAACGATCCATCGCTCGCCACGTGCGCGCGTAAAACTTTCACCGCTTCTCCGTTCAGTAGTGCGCGCGCCGCGGGCTGCGGCGAGAGCGCGCGCACGCGATCCACGATCGCTCGCGCGGGCTGCGTAAGGTCGAGTTGCAAGTTTTCTTTGCGCAGCGGGCGCGTGACGCTGGGCTCACCACTTTGCGCACGATGCGGCACGTCGCCTATCGCGACTGCACTCAGCACGTCGGCAAGCATGCGTGCACCGATCTCGGCGAGCCGGTCGTGCAGCGATCCATAGTCCTCGTCGGGCTCGATCGCAACCCGCTCCTGCACGACGATGTCGCCGGTATCCATACCGGCATCCATCAGCATGACAGTCACGCCCGTCTGCGCGTCGCCGCTCGCGATAGCGGTTTGAATCGGCGTCGCGCCACGATAGCGCGGCAGCAGCGACGGATGCACGTTGAACGCGCCCAAGCGCGGCAGGTCGAGAATCGCTTGCGGCAAAATGCGCCCGTACGATGCCAGCGCAAACGCATCCCACGTTTCGTCGACAAGTTCTGCGGCAAACGCGCGCAGGTTCGTCGGCTCGTAGACGCGCACGCCCAGCTCGAGCGCCGCAGCCTTTACCGGGGTCGGCTGCAGGTTGTGACCGCGGCCAGCGGGACGATCGGGTTGCGTCACCACGCCGCGCAGGTCGCTCGCTCGCGCGGCGGCGCGCAGGCTCGGTACCGCAAAGGCGCTGGTGCCGAAAAAAAGCGTCCGCGCGACGTTCAAGAACTCGCCATGGCGTCGGCGACCGCTGCGCCGCCCTCCTCGGCCGCCGCATCTTCGGCTTCTTCTTCGTCGGTCACTTCGTGCACGTCGCGCGCTTTGTCGAGGTATAGCACGCCGTTGAGATGATCGATCTCGTGCTGCAGGCAGTGCGCGAAGAGCCCCGTGCCTTCCAAGCGAATCTTGTCGCCGAAACGGTCGAGACCGGTGACGACCGCGCGCGTGTGGCGCAAGGTTTCGCCAACGTAGCCTTCGTACGAAAGACAGCCGTCGCGGCGCCACTCCTCCTCGCCATCGAGCGCTTCGAACTTCGGATTGACCACCACGAACGCACCGTGCTCGGCATCGCCGTCCTGCAGGTCGATCGTGAAGATGCGCTTCGAGACGTTCACCTGAGGCGCCGCCAGACCGATGCCCGGCGCGTCGTACATCGTTTCGAACATGTCGTCGATGAGTTGCTGCACGAGCGGATCGCGCAGCTCGTCGAGCTTCACTTTCTTGGCGATCTTGCGCAGGGTGGGATGGGGCTCTTGAACGATCTCGCGGACATAGGCCATAGGCGCCGCATATTCTCCGCGCGCCGCCCGTCTCCTGACCCGAGGCGAAGCCTTTCCCCTACGGGAACCCGAGTGAGCTCATAAAATATAGCTCGAAAGGTCGGCGTCGCCGACGATACCGGCGAGGCGTTCGCGCACGTAGGCGGCATCGATGACGACGGTGCCGGCGTTCTCGGGCGCCTCGAACGACACGCCTTCGAGCAGCTTCTCTAAGACCGTGTGCAAACGGCGGGCGCCGATGTTTTCGCTGGTGTCGTTGACCTGCATGGCAAACGCGGCCAGCTGATCGATCGCTTCGCTGCGGAAGTCCAACGTCACGCCTTCGGTTGCCAGCAGGGCTTTGTACTGCTCTACCAACGCGTTCTTGGGTTGCGTGAGGATCGTTTTGAAGTCGTCCGCGGTCAGGGAACTCAACTCCACGCGGATGGGAAAGCGACCCTGCAGCTCGGGGATTAAGTCGGCGGGCTTGCTGACGTGAAACGCGCCCGCAGCGATGAACAAGATGTGATCGGTCTTGAGCTGACCGTGTTTGGTGTTGACCGTGCAGCCTTCGACGATCGGCAGAATGTCGCGCTGCACGCCTTCGCGCGACACGTCGGGGCCGCCCGCGCCTTGGCGCCCGGCGACCTTATCGAGTTCGTCGATGAAGATCATGCCTTCTTCGCCCGCGCGACGAAGCGCCTCGCGTTTGACCGCGTCCATGTCGATCAGTTTGCCGGATTCTTCTTGTTCGAATACGCGCAACGCTTCGGGCACCGTCACGCGCTTCTTGGCTTTGCGTTTGGGCAGAATGCCGCCCAACATTTCGCCTAAGTCGCCGCCCCCGGGATCGCTCTGGCCCATCATGCCCATCGGAATGTTGGGCGTCTCTTCCACTTCGATCTCGATCAATCGCACGTCGTAGAAGCCGCGCGCGATCTCGCCGCGCGCCTGCTCGCGAATGCGTTCTTTCTCGCTCGGCGGCGTCTGCGGCTCTTGCGGCGGCGGTTGCTGCTGCTGCTGCTGCGCGAAGTTGGTGTTACCAAAGATCGAACCGAGCGTGGCCGCAAACGGATTCTGCCCGCCCGAAGGCTGCGGCGCGCGCGTGTCGGGATACAGCACGTCTATGACGCGCTCGACGGCCTGATGCTTGGCGAGATCGATCACCTCGGAACGACGTTCGTCGCCCACCATGCGCACCGCATGTTCGGCCAAATCTCGCACCATTGACTCTACGTCGCGGCCCACATACCCGACCTCAGTGTACTTCGTCGCTTCTACCTTCACGAACGGCGCGCCGACGATGCCGGCCAAACGCCGCGCGATCTCGGTCTTGCCGACGCCGGTGGGACCGATCATCAAGATGTTCTTGGGTGTTATCTCGTCACGCAGCTCGTCGCTCACGCGATTGCGGCGGTAGCGGTTGCGTAGCGCCACGGCTACCGCGCGCTTGGCATCGATCTGCCCCACGATATACTTGTCGAGTTCGGCGACGATCTGCCGCGGCGTCAACTCGCCGGCGGTTAGTGCGGCGTGAGCGGTCACGGCAGCGTCTCAACCACGACGTCGGCGTTGGTGTAGATGCATATCTCCCCGGCAATCTCCAAAGCCTTGCGCGCGATCTCTTCGGCACTCATCTCGGTGTTGCGCAGCAGCGCCGACGCCGCGGCCTGCGCGTACGGCCCGCCGCTGCCGATGGCGGCGATGGGTTCGTCAGGTTCGATCACGTCGCCGTTGCCCGAGAGCACCAGCAAATTGTCGGGCGTGCCCACGATCAGCAGCGCTTCCAAACGACGCAACGCGCGGTCCTGACGCCAGTCCTTGGCCAACTCCACCGCCGCGCGTGTGAGGTCTTTATATTCGCTGTATTTTTTTTCGAACTTTTCGAGCAGCGTGATGCCATCGGCGGCGGAGCCGGCGAAACCCGCCAGCACCTTGCCGCCGGCGATACGCCGCACTTTGCGCGCGCCGTGCTTCATGACGATTTTATCGAACGTCACTTGCCCGTCGCCCGCGATCGCCAGAGCCCCATTACGTCGAATCGCCAAGATGGTCGTGGAACGAATTCTCATGCTGTCCTACTACCCCACCGGCGCGGCGGTGGTTTCAAATGAGCGCAGTTCCGCGGCGAAGCGGTCCAATGCGGCGAGCGCACGCTGGGCCATCAACGCGTGCTTCTCGCGCTTGCCCAGCTTGCGCGGCGCATCCTCCAGTGCCGGCGCGAATGCCCAGGTGACGTTGGCCGGCTGGAAGTCGTGCGTCGCGGTGTTCTGCAGATGCGCGACCACGGATCCGAACGCCGTCTCGCGGGGAAACATAACGGGCGGCAAGCCGCGCAGCTCGCGCGCGGAGTGCACGGCAGCCATCAAGCCGCACGCCGCCGCTTCCACGTAGCCTTCGGCGCCGGTGATCTGTCCGGCGAAGCGCAGCATCGCACTGCCGCGCAGTTTGAGCGTTTCGTCCAGCACGCGCGGCGCATCCAAGAACGTGTTTCGATGCATGACGCCAAGGCGTAGCCACTCCGCGTTTGCCAAGCCAGGCAGTTTCGCAAACGCCTCTTTCTGCGAGGGCCACGTCAAGCGCGTTTGGAACCCGACCAAGTTGAAAGCCGTGCCCTCCACGTTCTCTTTACGCAGCTGCACCACGGCGTGCGGCGTCACGCCGGTACGCGGGTCGCGCAGACCGACAGGCTTGAGCGGGCCGAAGCGCAACGTGTTTTCGCCGCGATCGGCCATCTCTTCGATCGGCAGACAGCCTTCGAAGTAGCGCGTGTCCTCTTCGAAGGCTTTCGCTTCGTGGCGCGGTAACGTGCGCAAATCGTGCAAAAGTTGTGCGTACTGCTCGCGGTCGAGCGGAATGTTGACGTAATCGTCGCCGTCGCCTTTTTCGTAGCGCGACTTGCGATACATCGGCGTCTCGTCAATCGACTCGGCCGCCACGATCGGCGACGCCGCATCGAAATAGTGCAAGCGCTGTGGCACCAGCGCATCGATGCTCTTCAACAACGATTCGCTGGGCAGTGGGCCACAGGCGACGATGGTGGGGCGGTCCTGCGGAATCGCATGAAGCTCTTCGCGATGCAGCGTGATGCGCGGTTGTGCTTCGATGCGCCGCTGCACCGCATGCGCGAAGCGTTCGCGATCGACGGCCAGCGCGCCGCCGGCCGGAACGGCCGCTTCACGCGCCGACGCAATGATCACCGAATCCAGCCGTGCCAGTTCTTCTTTGAGCAGTCCGACGGCGTTTTCGAGCGCCGCGCCGCGCAGCGAGTTGCTGCACACCAGTTCGGCCAAATCGCCAGTCTTGTGCGCGGGGCCACTCTTGTGCGGCCGCATTTCGTACAAATCGACCTCGACGCCGTACTTTGCCGCCTGCCACGCAGCCTCGCATCCCGCAAGCCCGCCTCCGATGACCGTCAGACGCACTACGGCGACGCCGCGCCTTCGGCGACCTCTCGAGCGGCGGCAGCGGCTTCTTGGGCGGCGACGATAGCGGAGACGTCGTGTTCTTTATCCGCCGCGCACTGCAGCGTTACTTGGCCGCCACGGCGCGTCTTGGAAACGACGTGCGAACCGCAGACCGGGCACCGCTCGGGCACCACACGATCCCACGACACGAAATCGCATTTCGGGAAGTTGGCGCAGCCGTAGAACGTACGTCCTTTCTTCGAACGCCGCTCCACCACCATGCCGCCGTCCTTGGGGCAAATGGCACCAGTATCTTTGAGAATCGGCTTGGTGGTTTTGCATTCGGGATACCCGGTGCACGAAATGAAGCGGCCGAAGCGCCCCGTCTTGATCACCATCGGCCGCCCGCAGTTCGGGCAGATCTCGTCGGTGGGTTCGTCCTTGATCTCGATACGCGGCAGCTTCTTTTCGGCCTCCTCCAGCTCGGCGGCAAACGGTCCGTAGAAGCTGCGTAGAACCTCGACCCAATCCTGTTCGCCGATGGCGACCTTATCGAGATCGCCTTCCATCTGTCGCGTGAACCGCAGATCGACGATGTCTTTGAAGTGCTCGGCCAGCAGATCGTTAACGGCAATGCCGATGTCGGTCGGTGCGAAGCGGCGGTCTTGCTGGACCACGTAGCCGCGCGACTGAATCGTGTCCACGATCGTGCTGTACGTTGACGGACGCCCGATGCCGTTCTCTTCGAGCGCTTTGACCAACGTCGCTTCGGTGTAGCGCGGCGGCGGCTCGGTGAAATGCTGTTTGGGTTCGAGTCCGCGGCAATCCAGCAGTTCGCTTTCGTTTAGCTCGGGCAGACGCACTTTGACCTTGGCGCCGTCCTTCTCGTCGTCGCGGCCTTCTTCATAGATGCGCGTGAAGCCGGGGAACTTCACCACCGAACCCGTGGCACGCAAGCCATACTCCCTCGCCGCAATGTCGACGGTGGTTTGATCCATCACGGCCGCGGCCATCTGCGAGGCCACGAAGCGCTGCCAGATCAGCGTGTAGAGACGCAGCTCGTCGCGCTTGAGGATGCCGGACATCTTCTCGGGCGTGTGGTGCACCGACGTGGGGCGAATCGCCTCGTGCGCATCCTGAGCGCCTTCGCGCACCTTGAACGCGTGGCCGCCGTGATACTCTTGCCCGTAGGTTTCGACGATGTACTCGCGGGCCGCGTCGCGCGCCTGATCGCTGATGCGCGTCGAGTCGGTACGCATGTAGGTGATCAGACCCACGGTGCCTTCGGCGCCCAGATCGACGCCTTCATATAAGGCTTGGGCGATCTGCATGGTTCGGCGTACGCGCAGCTTGAGCTTACGCGACGCGTCCTGCTGCAGCGTGGATGTGGTGAACGGCGCCGCTGCATTGCGGCGCACCTCGCGGCGCTTGACCGTGGCAACGCGATACTGCGCGCCTTCGAGCGCGGCGACGATGCCGTCACTCTGCGTTTGGTTGACGATCTCCAGTTTCTCGCCGAGATGGGTCGCCAGGTCGGCCGGAAAGACCAGCGCGGTATCTCGCTCGCCGGCAAAACTACCGGTAATCGACCAATACTCTTTGGCGTCGAACGCTGCGATCTCGCGTTCGCGGTCCACGATGAGCCGCACCGCAACCGACTGCACGCGCCCGGCCGACAGGCCGCTTCGCACTTTCGCCCACAACAGCGGTGAGATTTTGTAGCCGACCAGCCGGTCCAAAATGCGCCGTGCCTGCTGCGCGTTCACGCGCGCCATATCGATCTTATGCGCCGTGCGCAGCGCTTCGAGCGCGGCCTCTTTGGTGATCTCGTGCAGCTCGATGCGCTTGGGTTCGGCTAGCTTGAGCAGCTCCGCCAGATGCCACGCAATCGCTTCGCCTTCTCGATCGGGGTCGGTTGCGAGATAGACCTCGCTCGCGCCTTTTACCGCGGCTTTGAGATCTTTAATGATGTCGCCCTTCCCTTTAATCGTCAAATATTTCGGGGCGAAATCGTGCTCTACGTCCACACCCAACGTGGACTTCGGCAGGTCGCGAACGTGACCGACCGATGCCTTGACCACGTAGCGCGGCGGCAAGAATTTCTTGATCGTCCGCGCCTTGGTCGGCGACTCCACGATGATGACGGGCTTTTTCACGGGGCTAAGTATACTCCGGGGGTCAAGACGGGGGCAACGCAACGCGCGGGCGTGCGCGCGTCAGTATGCGCGCCGGCGCGCGCGTAAATTTGCATCCTATTCGATTTTCCTTTATGATTCGCACAAAGCGCCGATAGTGCGCTGTCCACTACAGATTCGTCCCCGGGGACGAGGAGGCATAATGGACGACCTGATTCCAAACGGCGCAACGATCGCCGAACCCAAGAAGAAAAAAGTGCGTCGCAAAAAGGCCCGCAAGGCCGTAGCTGCGACGGGCGCGCGCAAGACCGGCGGCCGTAAGAAAGCCGCAAAGAAACCTGCGAAGAAAACCGCAAAGAAAACCGCCAAGAAGAGCGGTGCGCGTAAGAAAGCTGGCGGCCGTAAGAAAGCCGTCGGCCGCAAGAAGGCCGCCAAAAAGGGCGGACGCAAAAAGACCGCTGGCCGTAAAAAGACCGCCGGCCGCAAAAAGACCGCCAAGAAGACCGCCAAAAAGGGCGGACGCAAAAAGACCGCTGGCCGTAAGAAGGCTGCGGGCGGACGCAAAAAGACCGCTGGCCGTAAGAAAGCCGCGCGTAAGGGCGGACGCAAAAAGAAAGCCTAACGCCGAAAGGCAATGGCCGTACAAGAAGGCGATCGTGCAAACGATCGCCTCTCTTTTTTTCGCACATGCGCTACGAGCGGATTCCCGAGGCTCCGGCAAGGAGATCCGGAGCCAGGCCGTTGTGCTCTTCCACCCAGTGGCATGCAGCGAAATGTCCTGGCGCGTATTCGGTAAACGGCGGCACTTCCACCGAGCAGCGTGCGAACGCGACCGGACAGCGCGTGTGAAAGCGGCAACCGGACGGCGGATTGACCGGCGATGGAATGTCGCCGGTAAGCACGATGCGCTTGCGGCGGTGCTCGATCGACGGATCCGGAATCGGAATCGCCGAGAGCAGCGCTATTGTGTACGGATGCAATGGGTTCTCGTAGAGCGCATCGCGGGCGGCCAGCTCAGCAAGTCTGCCGACGTACATCACCGCCACGCGAGTCGAGATATGCCGAACTACCGAGAGATCGTGCGCGATAAACAGATAGGTCAGCCCCAGACGCTGTTGCAGATCTTCGAGCAGATTGATGACCTGCGCTTGAATCGAGACATCGAGCGCGGAGACGGGCTCATCGCAGACGATGAACTTAGGGTCCACCGCCAGGGCGCGAGCGATGCCGACGCGCTGGCGCTGGCCGCCGGAGAACTCGTGGGGATAGCGGTTGGCGTGATACGGCTGCAGACCGACCAGTTTGAGAAGCTCTTGGACGCGAGCGTCGGCAGCTTTGCCGGTGGCGATCTTGTGAATCCGCAGCGGCTCCGAGACGATGTCGCCCACATTCATGCGCGGGTTGAGCGACGCATACGGATCCTGGAAGATGATCTGCATCTCTTTACGCAACTTGCGGATCGCCGTGCGGCTGAGCTTGGTGACGTCGCGGCCGTCGAAGTCCACCTCGCCGCTCGTCGCTTCGAGCAGGCGCAGAATCAACCGGCCGACCGTTGTTTTGCCAGAACCGGACTCGCCGACGAGCCCCAGCGTCTCGCCTGCGGCGATGTCGAAGCTGACCCCGTCCACCGCGCGCACGTCGGCAATATGCCGCGAAAACAGGCCGGCACGAATCGGGAAATATTTGACGAGGTTTTTAACAGAGAGTAAGGCGCTCATATGTTATTTCTCGTCTGCGATACCTGGATCGGAGCGGGTGGGGCGACGATCGGAGCCGATTCGACATCCTTCGTTCGTTGTTCTTTGGCACGCTCGTCGTAGAGCCAGCAACGGGCGACATGCCCATCGCCGAAATCGTAAAGTGAGACCGGTTCGTCGCAGATCGGCATGCGGTACTGACATCGCGGCGCAAACGCGCAGCCGGGTGGCAAGTTTAGCAAGTTGGGCGGCTGCCCGGGGATCGGCTCGAGGCGCTTGCGTTCGGTGAGATCCAGGCGCGGCAGCGAGGCCAGCAACCCCTGCGTGTACGGCATTTTCGGCGCCGTGAAGATTTGATCGGCGTTGCCGTACTCGACCATGTTGCCGCCATACATCACCAACACGTTCTTGCACGTCTCAGCCACGACGCCTAAATCGTGGGTGATCAGGACGATCGCCGTGCCCGTTTCGCGTTGCAGGTCGTTCATCAGTTCGAGCACCTGTGCCTGAATCGTAACGTCGAGCGCGGTGGTTGGCTCGTCGGCGATCAGCAATTCGGGGTCGCACGAAAGGGCCATGCCGATCATCACGCGCTGTCGCATACCGCCCGAGAATTGGTGCGGATAGTCGTTGTAACGTTTTTCGGGCGCCGGAATGCGCACCTTGCCCAGCATCTCGATGGTCTTGATCTTCGCGTCGCTCTTGTTCAGATGCAGATGCAGGCGGACGGATTCGGCAATCTGTTCTCCGATGGTCAGCACCGGATTGAGCGACGTCATGGGATCTTGGAAGATCATCGCGATGCGGTTGCCCCGAATCGCGCGCATTTCGGCCTCGCTGGCTTTGAGCAAGTCTTTGCCGTCGAAGATGATGCCGTCGGCGGAAATGCTGGCGTTGGATTGCAGCAAACGCATGATCGAGAGCGACGTTACCGATTTACCCGAACCGGATTCACCAACGATGCCCATGGTTTCGCCCTTTTCGAGCGAGAACGACAGCCCGTTGACTGCGGTAACCGGCCCATCTTCAGTCCGGAACGTCGTGCGGAGGTTCTTCACCTCGAGCAACGGCATCTGACGTTAGATCCCGCTAATCGAGAGCACGAGGTAGGCGACCAACCAGACGCCCACGACGACTCCGGTAATGCGTTTGAGTTGTTCTTCCGCACCCGGCCGTCCGCGATACGTCGATTCGACGCGGCCTCCGATGGTGCCCGAAAGCCCCTCTTGTTTGGTGGTTTGTACTGCGAGCAGCACGATTAGCAAAATAGCAGCAACGACGCCGATAACGGCGAGCGAATGCGTCAGCCACGCGGCGTGCTCTTGCAGACCCGTCAGCGGCATCGTAGCGGGCACCGCCGGCGCCTGCTGCGGCACCACGGGGGTCACGGGCGCGGTGGTTACCGTAGCGACGGGCGCTTTCAAAGCGGCAGGTGCTTTGGCGGCCGCTGCGAGCAAAAGGGGGTTCACGTTGTTGGGTCCTCCGGAACGGGGTCACACGAATCGGAATGGTACGACCGCCGACCCGATGCCGCCTGCGAGAACGGCATTTTGAGCAGTCTTTAGGGGCTCGCGCACAGCGTGCGCGATAATTTTAAGTGGCCTATCCCGCGGGGGGTGCAGCGCAGATTCCGGCGCGCGAAGCGGTGCCGGATGCGAAGCGACACGCCAGGCCGAGCGCAACGTGCGTTCCCATTGTAAGAAGGAAAGCCGAGGCCTGCGGCAAGAGTAACCGAGCGTGCTCGACCCGCTTCCCCCGATCATCCTCATCAAGAACCGCCAGGTTTGGAAAGACCTCGCGCGGACCATCTCGACGGTCTTCAACCCCTTCCTCACCGCGATCGCGCTTTTCATCATCTTGGCGCACGCGACCGCGCACAGCACCGCCGATTTTTGGGGACTGCTCTTCTACTCGACCTTCTTTACGTCGATCGGGCCGATGCTCTACGTGTTTTGGTTGTATGGCTCTGACCGCATATCCGACCTAGACATGTCGGTCCGGCACGAGCGCGAGGCGGTCTTCGGCGCGTTCGTCGTCTTCTATCTGCTGGGCACGATCGTGCTCTGGCTCACGCATGCGCCCAACCTGATCGTTGCATCGATGGCAGGCTACACGCTCTCGACGGTGGTGGTGCAGTACATCACGCGTTACTGGAAGATCAGCACGCACGCGCTCGGCATCACGGCGCCGCTCGTGGCGCTAATCGTGCTCTACCGTTGGCAGCCCGTGCCGTTTCTCATACTGGTCCCAATGGTCGCGTGGGCGCGGATCTATCTGCGCGCGCATACGTTTGCGCAAGTGCTCGCCGGCAGCGTGCTGGGGGCGTTCTCGGTCGCGTTTTTCTTCCACATCTTCCACGTCGCCGCGTTTTAACAACGCGGCGACGTGTTCGCGATCTAAATAACGCCGATGCCGGTCGTTGTGACCGAGGCGTATACCGTCGCGGTTTGACCCAGGCCGTCAGCAACAGTCGCTTTGCAGACGCCCGCCGCAACGCCCGTCGCCGTGAAGCTCGTGCCCGGCGAGCCGGTTAGCGTGGCAACGCCACTGCACGTTGCCGAGTCCAGCGTCACCGTGAAGTTCTGCCCGAAGTCCGACCAGCCGAGCTCGGACGCGCCGAACGCGGCCATCCCGCCTGCGCTGTTGATGAAGACCGTCGGCTGGTTGTAGTTGGCATCGCCCGACGAGCAGCCATGGGACGTATCGCAGACGGTTGTCCCGCTCAAAACGATCGGCTTATATACCAAGTTGGAGCTCGCAACGGAGTACTGCAGGCTGCCGGACACGCCGGTACCGGATGCCGTCAGCGTGAACGGCAACGGGGCTCGTCCGCTGTAAATAACGTTCACCACGTCCGCCGAACTGGTCATCTGCACCGAACTCGATCCTACTCCAGACGTCGCGTTGAGTAGTAGCGCTGTAGCGCCGGACGTATCGTTGTCGGTAATCGTAATCGGCGTCGTAAACGTCTGCGCGGGCGACGCAGGGATCGAACCGCCGGCCGGATCGGCCACCGCAATCGTCAGCGCGCCAACGCTCGACGTATCGGCCGTCAGGGTGGGACCGGTGATCGTTACCGCAGCCGGCACGGCATCGAGCGTCATCGAGAGCGTGTTCGCGCTGCCCGCCGTGATAGTAAACGTCTGTGTTCCAGTGGAGAGCACGTCGCCGGCGGTGTCTTCGACGTTAAGCTGGTACGCAACGCTGCCCGCAGGAGCCAGCACGTCGAACGTGCACGTTTCGGTGCTACCGCTCACCGTGCAGTTTTGCCCCGCGCCGCTGGTAACGAACGGGACGGTTAAGGGGTTTGGCGAGACCGACGAACCCGGCGCATTGCCGTCGACTGTCAAGATCGTCACGACCGCCTGCGTCGATTGCGTAGAAACGTATGCGGGTTTCTTCTTGGCGATCGACGACGACGAGGCGGACGGCACCGCGAATGACAGCGACATCGTCGCGTGGCTCGCCGCCGGAATCGTGGGCGGCACCGAAATGACGGTGGATGGTGTCGTTCCACCACCGCCGCCGGAACACGCCGCCAAGCACAGTGCCGCGATCAGCGCGGTCCCGATTCTCGCTTCGCTCGCGCGCATGTTATTGCACTCCTATACTGGCAGTAGTGACCGTGACGTTCACGCCGACGCTTTGGCCGTACGAGTCGAAATACGTGATCGCACACGTTCCGGCTGCAACGCCGGTCACCGTGACGTTGAGTGTTGGGCCATTACCGTTGATAGGAGCGGGCGTTGCGATGCCCGCGCACGTGTCGCTCTCCGTAATGGCGCCCGTATAGCCGTCTTCAGCCACCTGAAACGATTGCGCGTACGTTGCGCCTGCACCAATGAGCGAGATCGATGACGACGTGACGGTGAGCGGATTCGGCGTCGGCGTCGGCGTCGGCGTCGGTGACGCGGTCGGCGTCGGCGTCGGCGTCGGTGACGCGGTCGGCGTCGGCGTCGGCGTCGGTGACGCGGTCGGCGTCGGCGTCGGTGACGCGGTCGGCGTGGGCGTCGGGGCTGAACCCGTTACTTGCAGCAGCGCGTAATAGTATGTGGTGCCGCCTTGGAACGTAAACTGCCCGGGCGCCGGTGAGAAGACGATCTTGCCGCCCGTTTGCGCGCCGGGGCCAGCGAACCCGTAGTTCCAGCTGGTCGTTGACGCGTCGAAATACGCGACGTACAGCGGCCCCGCATCCAAGTCGACGCCGTTGGGCGGATCGATGACGAAACCCAACTGACCGTTGAGCACGACGGTGTCCGCAAACGTAACGCCGACGTAGAGTAACGTCGTATGCGCGCCGATAGGATTCGCGGCAGGCACGCCGCTGGGCGCAGTGAGCGAGGTCGTAACTGTAATGCCGCCCGAAGCGGTCCCGTATGGCGGCGGAATCTGCACGGTGCCGTCGGTAACGCTCGACGTGAACGCAACCGAACCGGGATACTGCGCGGTGGGTCCAGGGTTTGGAACGCCGCCGCTGGAGCCGCCTCCACCGGAGCACGCCGCGACCGCCAGAGCGGAAGCAATGACGAACGCAGATGAGATACGACGCACATACCGCACGGCGAAAAAGTCCTTTCAGACCGGAAGGCAAACGAAGGCCCGGCGAATGCTAGCGGCTTCTCTCTTAAATCGCGTTTATACTGCCTCGCAGATTACCGCGCTCACGTAAGCGGCTGCGGCGCGTTCGAAGGCGCGCGGATCGCCGGTGGTCGCATAACGCGTGAGACCATTTCCTGCGCGGATGCCGCGCGAGGCTACCAGAGCAGCCGTCCGCCCAGCTTGCTCGTACGCCGGATCGATGCGCGCTACGTTCGCGCCTAGCACCGCCGCAAAGTGCGCGTCGAGCACGGGGTAATGCGTGCAAGCCAGTACGACGGCGTCCATATCGCGCGGCAGTACGGCGCACGCCTCCGCCACCGCGCGGCGCGCATCGTCGCCTTGCGTCGCGCCCGATTCCACCAGCGGCACCAGCGTCGGCGCCGCCGCTTCGTACACGCGCGCGCCGGGAGCCAGCGCCGCAATCTTGCGGCCGTAAGCGCCGCTATTGACCGTAGCGCGCGTCGCAACCACGCCCACACGTGAGAAGCCCGCATCGTGCACGGCGATGGCGGCCGATTCGATGAGATCCAAGATCGGCGCTGACATGTGCGGATAGCCATACGTATCGGCGACGGCACACGACGTGTTGCACGCCATGACGATTGCATCCACACCTTGCGCGTCGAGCCACGCCAAGTTCGCGCGCATGAGCTTCGAAAGTTCCGCTGGGTCGCGGTCGCCGTACGGCACGTGTTTCTGATCGGCCAGAAAGACGATGTCGTGCTTGGGCAGCAGGGCGCGCACGCGCCGCACGACGGTCAGACCGCCGAGCCCCGAATCGAACAAGCCGATCACTGATCGGAACTCGGCGCTGCGGGCGGGGCGCCTGCGTAGTCTCCTATGCCTTGCGCAATCGCTTCGGCAACTTTTTGGCGCCAAGCCGGCGACGTAAGCATCGCAAAGTCGCCCGGGTTGGTGAGAAATGCCGTCTCCACGAGAATCGCCGGCATCTTCGCGTGGAGCGTGACGTAGAGTTGGCTCTTCACGATGCCGTCGTCCACCGTGCCTAATGACGATGCCAGCTCGTGTTGGACATCCTGTGCTAAGGGAACGTCTTCAGGTTTCGAATAGTACGTGGTCGTGCCGCGCGGACCGGAGTTGACGTAGCTGTTCACGTGAATCGAGACCAGCAAACGCGCACCGGGCTTGTTAGCCACGTCGTCGCGCGCCTGCAGCTCGACGTGCGCCGAATCGTACGCCTTGTACACATCCACGTCGGTGTCGCGCGTCATGATCACTTGCCAGCCGCGCGCGATCAGCACGTCGCGCAAACGCTTAGCCATGTCCAGCGTCAAGTTCTTCTCGCTCTGGCCACCGTGCACCGCGCCGGGGTCGCTGCCGCCGTGACCAGGATCGATAACGATCAGCCGCGGATTCGCGGCGACATATTTGCCGCCGGCTACCGGCCGCTGCGCAAACTTCCACGGCCCCGGCGTGGCCGACGGCGTTGCCGGCGCAGCCGCTGCTGCGGCTGCGTGGGCGACGGCAGCGGCGCCGGTTCCGCCGCTACCCGAGCGCGCCACGCCTGCCGATGCGAGCGTCGAATGCACCACCACTTGCACGCCGCTCGCGGTTGGGATAACGTCGATATCCTTGAACCCTTGTAACGTCAACGCAACGCGTACCGTCAACGCATCCCACTGACGCACGCGCCCGCTGGAGATAAACGCGTTGGCCGGATCGTCGCGCGGAGGCATATCCAAATGCGCGTCGTTGATGTCGATCCAAAAGCGATCGTCCGTAGAGCCGAGGCGATGCCAGTCGAACGTGGCATCGCCCGACACCGTGATCGTGACTGTAAAATCGCCGCCGTCCGCGCGCTCGTCCACCGCAGTAACCGTCGCGCCGTTTGTTGCCGCGGGCGCCGCCGGTGAAGCAGCAGCCTGCGCGGCTCGCGGCGCAGCGGCAACGGACGACGCGGCGGGTGGCGTTACACCGGAGCCGTCGACCGAAACGATGAAGTCGCGACCGTCGTCGCTGGAAGGAGCGCCGTGGGTAGCCCCGTGCGTAAGCAAAAGCGTTACCTGCGTGACGGGTGCGCGCACGCTGCCTGTTTGGGCAACATCGATCGCACGAACGCCCGGTGCGTTGACCGTACGCGACGACTGCAGCGTGGTGCCGACACCATCGAATGAATAGACCAGCCGATCCGCACTCTCGCTCGCGATCTTGGGATGGAGCGCGATGCCCGCGCGTCCCACGATGCGCACGCTGCCCTCGGCAGCCTGTACGTCGATCGCCGCGAGCTGCGGTTGAATGACGGTGTCGTGTCCGTCCGGCTTCGCTGCGAGATAGAGCGCGCGCAAGAGTTCGTCGAACGGAACGTACACGGTGTTGCCGTATTCGTATGGCGCAAATGCCGCCTGCGACGTAACCGGGCCAACGTCGTAGCGCGTATCGCCTACCGCAAAGCTGATGATGCGCGGTTCGGCGGTGGTAAAGAGCACGTAGCGATCGCCACGATTCCAGGTAAGCGCCGCATCGACGTCGCGCAAGAGTTCCCGTAAACCGGGATCGTCCACCGAAATGGCGGTCTTGCCGCCGTAACTCTGCACGTGCGAAATCGGCAGCGCCTTGCCGTCGAAGACGTACGTGCTCGCGGCTTGCGCGTTCGCCGCGCACGCAGCGACGACGACGACGAGAGCGCTAAAAGTCCGAACGGCGCAGCGGCTGATCGAGTTCAACATGTCCCCCTGGCAGCGTCGCGAGCGTGCGACCATCGATCGTTACTTGCACGGCATCGATCCCCGGCAGCGTGGTGAGCGTGTAGACGAGTGCTTTAAACTCGCCGTTCTCACCGAACGTGCCACCGAGCTGGTGTTCGACATCGCTCGAAAGATCCACCACCGCAGTCGAACCAGTAACGTTCGCGGAGAGCACACGCGTTCCCGACGGGAACCGAATCGCGTCGATGCCGGACAGTGGACCGGCTACGGCCGAGACCGCCGCGTACAGCACGGCGTTGCGCAGATGCTCCGCGCTCGATTCGCCCGGCAGCGGCGGACGCAACGAGACGGGGTACGACACTTCGGTGTTGCCGTCCATCTTCGTGTATGAAATTCTGATGTTCGTACCGAGCTGACTCTGGGCGCGGTGCGCGAGCCACAGCCACGATGCCAGCGCCACGACGATCAATAAGACGATCAGCAGCAAAACCGGTGTGGACTTCGCAGGCCTCTGAGTCCGACGTGCATGCATCGCAGCCGTCCTTACAAGCGGCCGTACGTTTTTAGGCCGAGATACGCGGTGGCTATCACTAATACAAACCCGACCGCCGAGAGCGCCACAGCTCCGGCCTTCGAGTTCGCCCGTTCGCCTAAGCGGCGCCCGACGATGTATGCCGCCAAGGCTGCCAGCGCGCATACTACATGGGCGGCCAGCATCTCGCCCTTGGCCGCAATCGCCGCCCCGAGCACCGCTGCGAACACGATGCCGATGAGGATCTGAATACCGATCACCACGTTCATCACGCGGCGCCCCATCTGCACCCAGCCCAGCAGCAGCGCGCAGAGCACGACGAAGAATGCAAAACCCCAATGTATGACGTCGACGACGTACGCAGCGCCCACAGATCCTCCTCAAATGATACGACTTCGGCTACGGGATGTTCCTTAGCCGGAACATTCCATAGCCGGAGTGGTTGCGCTTCTCCTGTTCGCAGCGCGTTACGAGTGCTGGCCGTTGCCGCCGTGGCCGCTGCCGTGGTCCCAGCCGCCGTGGTTGCCGCCGCCGTGGTTACCGCCGTCGTTGCCGCCGTCGTTGCCGTGCTGGCCGCCAGGCTGGCCATGCCAAGCATTGCCAGCTTGATCGGTACCGGCGTTGCCGTTCCCGTTGCCGTTCCAATGAGGATCGGAGTTGCGATTGTCGTCGCGGTTGTTGTCGCGGTTGCTATTGTAGTTGTGGACGTTCACGTTGCGGGCGTAGTTCCCGCCGGGGTGACCCGAGTACCCGTAGGAACCCGAGTAAATATTCACGCTGCCGTACACCGGCACCGCAGCGTACCCGCCGTACCCACCGCCGTAGCCGTAGGTGTTGTAGCCACTGTTGTAGTCGTTATTGTTGTAGCCGTTGTTGTTGTAGGATGTGTACCCGCCGCCGTTCGCGGTGAGGTAGCATTGCTGCCCGTTGCAGCTGACGGTCTGACCGTTGTTGCCCGGATACCAGGCATATCCATTACGAGCGACAACGCGGCCGTCGGCGTACACCGTCGATCCGTCCGACAGGTAACCCACCACCCGGTTGGCGACGGCGTTCTTGTTATCGACGTTGACGATGGTGGCGATCGCGGCTGCCGCCGCCAAACCGGCGATGATGGTGCGGGTGCTTGCGGCCCCATCGGCGTGCGCCGGCGCTGCCGTGGCCGTTGCCAACATCCCGAAGAAGGCGAGAGCGGCGAGTGAGGAGCGGACGATGGTGTTGTTCATGTCATGAGCCTACATGAGAATTCTGCTAATTTCCGGACAGTTTCGGCGGGTTTTAGACACCGTCGGAAGCGTAAAAGCATTTGCCGCACATCTGCACGTATTTGTGCTCGCCTTCGATCGCGATCTGCTCGCCCTCGACGATGCGGTTGCCCGCTTCGTCCACGCGCACGTTCATGGTTGCTTTACGCCCGCACGAGCAGATGTTCTTCAACTCTTCGAGGCTGTCGGCAAGCGTCAGCAAGTACGCCGAGCCGGGAAACGGCTCGCCGCGGAAATCGCTGCGCAAACCATAGCAGATCACGGGGATGCCCGTAACGTGGGCAACGCGGTGCAACTGCCGCACTTGATCGGGCGTGAGAAACTGCGCTTCGTCCACCAAGACGCACGACAGATCGTTGGGGCTCGCGAGCCGTGTATAAAAGTCCGTCTCCGGATCGAACGTAAACGCATTGCGCCGCGGCCCCAAACGCGACGTCACGAAGCCTACGCCATACCGATCGTCCACCGCCGACGTAAACATCCACACCGATCGCTGGTGCTCTTCATAATTATGAGCAACCTGCAGCAACGCGGTAGACTTCCCCGCATTCATAGCCGAGTACCGAAAATACAACTTCGCCATCGAGCCAAGCCTTTCGCTGGAGGCGCCCATTCGTCATGCGTGGAGGTAGATAGCGTTGGCAATTTCGCCAAGTATTTCGCCCGTCATCTGCATGGCGCGGCCTTTAAACTGGAGGCGATTGAGGTAGATCGCGAATGCAACGCGACGCTCGCCAACGGTCGTAACGTAGCCCACAAGTCCGCGCGCTGCCATCATCGAACCACGATTGAGTTTATCTGGACTCTGCCACGTGCCGTCCTTCGCATGAACCTTCCCCGCCGCAGGCGCCTGTTTTTGAATTTCCGCAAGCGATCCGTCCACTCCAAGAACCGGCAACGCCGCTAAAAAATCCTCATACCAATCTTGCATCGAGATCCACGCCAAATACTGCACCATGAAGTCCGGCGTAAAATACGCATCGCCGCCCAGCCCGTCGGACTGGGTCGCTTGCGCCACATCCAACCCGGCGTTTTCCAAAAACGCGCGCTCGATATCGAATCCGCTTTGCAACAGATCTTCCGTCGCGTTCGCCGCATAGGCGGCCAAGATATACGGCTTCAGCGATGAGTGCAGGTTCTGACTCACCTTGAGCGCCACTTTCGTTTCTTCACCCAGCGGCGCCGAAACGTGTTCTGCCACCAGATTCGTCGGCGCATAATGCCCTGCATATGCCGCGGCATCAAACGGCTCGCTCGGCGCCGGCAGCGCGATCGCAACTCCTGCGTCGAGCAGCGCGCGCGTCAGCGCCGCAGCGGCAAAGCGTTCGGGCTCCGGAACCCGATATACGTACTGTATCGGCGGATCTGAAAGAGGGATCGACCCCGTTAACGTGACGACGCGGTTGCCGAGTTCGTCGGACGCATCGCGTATTTTTAGCGTATCCTCACTCTTCGCCGCGCCGGTTACCGCGCGCGAGCCGACCGATGCATACGACGTTTGCGGAGAAACGGTGATCGTTACCGGATCGCCGCTCTCGTTTCCGGGCGTTACGAGAATATCGACCAGGTTATCGTTGACGACGATGGACGACAAATAGGCGCCCGTCCCAGTTTCCGCACCGGAGACGGCGAAGATCAACGTATCGACGAGCACGCGCCCGGTGATGCTCTTCACGCCTTTCGCGGCGATTTGTATCGCCATGTCGCGCAGCACCGCCAGCGGATCGCCGGGAACGGCCTTCGTGAGCGGACTACCGTCGTATGAGTGATCCTTGCCTTCGAATGCAAGCCTGCCGTCGGGTTGGAGCCGCTGCGATAGGTTCGGGTCGCCGCTGGCCACCAGCACCAGATCACCGTGCAACACGCCGTCCGCATCGATCGGCCCCGTGCGATACACCGGCGTCGTAAAGCGGAAGTCGCGACCCAACGTCCCCAGCGTCGCGCCTTCGGTCACGATCTTCGTGGTCGAAGCCGCCTTGAAAAACTTC
>CAJDWF010000026.1_pt1 | contig 24001 bp, 23 predicted proteins | sample 7391541 | NCBI WGS metagenome assembly CAJDWF01 (sample SAMEA7055727, study PRJEB34461) | soil metagenome | biome: terrestrial ecosystem; feature: Peninsula; material: soil | place: Antarctica | collected 2016
GACGTTCGATCATGCGGGGATATACGAGCTCGGAGTTCCAGGCCGTGCGAAAAGCCCTATTGGCCTGCTCTAACGCCGACAGAGCCTATCTACGCCGCTGGATGGTCGAATGGATAGACAGGCAAGGGCGAGTGCGTAAGGGGGCGCCTAGCCTCGCGGATGACACGGTCGACGATCGTTATCCAGAACCCATGACGGCCTTCCAGGGGGCCAATCCCGACGCATCTGGCTCAAGGGGCCACGCTCCCGTGAAAGAACAACGCTAGGAGCCTCCGAGATCGAGACCAGAGTCGATCCCCTAAAGGGGGAGTTTTAGGGGTAGTTCGGTGTTGTTTGTGTGGTCTATGTGGCGGTTGAGCGGCAACAGACCCGGTGAAGAGAAAAGAGAAGGAAATCAGAATTCCCTTGATATATCTAGCATTTCCCGTCAATTCGTTGATAAAATACCCCCATGCCATCCCGGCGAAAATTACCTGGATAGCATGATTCTACGATACTACACCATAAACGGCACCGCCATGCCGACCGAACCGACTTCACCCACCATTCAACGCGCCGCGGCCGTGCTGGCCGGCGGCTGCGACTCCCCCGTGCGCTCGGGCTGGTCGGTCGGCGGCGAACCCTTCATCCAGGCGTCCGCGCGAGGCGCGCACGCGTTTGACGAACGCGGCAAGCGTTACATCGACTACATCATGGCGTACGGGCCGTTGCTCTTCGGGCATAGCCACCCGGCGCTGACGACCAACCTCGACGAGCTCGCCGCCAACGGCACCGTGTGGGGCTGCACGCATCCCGAAGAAGTGCGCCTGGGCGAGCGTGTTCGCAGCTACTTGCCGGTGATGGAGCGGATGCGTTTCGTCACCAGCGGCACCGAAGCGGTGATGAGCGCGGTGCGCGTTGCGCGCGCGTACACGGAAAAAAACCTGATCTTGAAATTTGCCGGCAACTATCACGGCCACTTCGATCTCGCGCTGCTCGACGCCGGCGCGTCCGCGCACACGGCAGATCCCGCGCGCGGCGGCATTCCCGGGGGCGTGATGCGTGACGTTGCGGTAGCGCGCTACAACGACCTCGCATCGGTCGATGAGCTCTTAGCGGGACGCACCGACGATCTCGCCGCGATCTTGGTGGAACCGATCGTCGGCAACATGGGCGTGGTGACGCCGATCGAAGGTTTTTTGCAAGGGCTGCGGGAGCACTGCGACCGTTACGGTGCGGTGCTGATCTTCGACGAAGTGATCACGTGGCTGCGTTTCGGCTTGCGCGGCGCGCAGGCGCACGTCGGCGTGCGTCCAGACATGACCACGATCGGCAAGATCATGGGCGGCGGCTTCCCAATTGCGGCGTTCGGCGGACGCGAAGCGATTATGAACGTGCTCGCGCCCATCGGCTCGACGTTTACCGGTGGCACGCACGGCGGCAATCCGTTCGCCGTGGGGATGGTGCATCGCGTGCTCGACCTGCTCGAAGCCCACCCCGAATATTATGCGCGCATGGACGCGCTGGGCGGGCGGCTCGCCGACGGCATTCGCGGCATTTTCCAACAGCGCGATTTGCCGTATGCGGTGGTGCAGCACGAGTCGATTGTGGATTTTAAGTTTCGCCCCGGGCCGCCCAACCGCAACTACGACGACGCTCGCGCGGCCGACAAAACTGCGTACGGACGGTACTATCACGCAATGCGAGATCGCGGGATCTTACTGCCGCCCTCGCAGAACGAAGTGATGTTCGTTTCGACCGCGCACACCACCACAGACGTCGACGAAACGCTGCTCGCGCTTGCGGATTCTCTGCCGAGTTAAGCCGACTGCGAGAGCTGTAGATCTACTCCCCTATTCGGACGGGCTTCGGGTAGGCGGCCGGACTGCGCAATCCCTGGGCGTCTACGGAACGGACGCCGAAGACAAAGTCGTCTTTGGATACCGGCAGCGTAACCTGTGTCTGGGAGCCGACATTCTGCGAATGCTGCCAGTCGGCGGCGTCGGTTGCGCGCCACACGACCTCATAAGAGGCTGCGCCGCCCGCCGGCTGCCAGCGCAGCGTTGTCGTGTAGCCTAAGTGCTCCAGCATCATCTGGACGTCTGAGGGCGGCGCCGGAGCCAGGGCGAGCGACGCCAATGCGGCCACATTGGCCCGCGTCACCTGCGCCAGGTACGCGAAGTCGTTGTACTTCACGAGGTCGCCGTACTGAACGCCGTTCTCCACGCGTACGTCCTGGTGCTGATGCGCGAAGTCTTCGTCCGCTTCGGTGAAGCGCACCGCGGCGTAGCCTGCTTCTTGGAAGGGCTGCTGATCGCCGCCGCGCAGGAAGCGATCGCTGCGGAAAATCTGCCGCACGCGGAAGGTTGGCACGTAAGTGGCGACGGCCGAGCCGATGAAGCGCGCGAGTTCGCGTGACGGTGAATCGTCTTGGGAGCTGAAGACGCGTACGACGTTCGGTTCGTGCGCGCCGCTGCCGCCATGCGAACTGCCGATGACGTCGTTGTTGAGCATCGCCTGCACGGGCGCGCCCGCCGCCTTTAACTGAGCGGCGAGATGCGTGGAGCCCCACAAGCCGAGTTCTTCGCCATCGAAGCAGACGAAGTAGATCGTTCCGCGGAAGCGCTGCGGCGCCATGACGCGCGCGGCTTCCAATACCGCGGACGCGCCGGAACCGTTGTCGTCGGCGCCGGGTGCAACGCCCGCACCGTCGGTGCAGTCGCCGTTGCAGTCGTCGTAGTGACTGGACATCACGTAGATGCGGCCTGGTTCGTCGCCGCGCAGCTCGGCGATGACGCTCGATTCTTCAACGGCACGCGGCGTGCGAGGCGTCTTGGGCTGCACGAAGTCGTCGGTGCGCACGGTCATGCGTCCGCCGCTGGTTGCCGCGATCGCGTCGAAGCGTTTGACGATCCAATTGCGCGCACCGAAGACGCCATGTGTCGACGTCGACGTGGTATCCGAAAAATCGTTACGCGTGCCGAAACCGACGAGCGTCGTATCGGTCTGGCGCAGACGTTCTGCGGAAACCGTGGAGGTGAGTGCTGCGATGCGAGCGTCGTGTGCAAACGCAGGCAGCGCGGTGGCGGTTGCCAGCAAGAGCGCGGCGAGCCGCGCGATCATGCTCCGCGCTGCAAGCGGTCGAGATAATGGCCCAGCACGACGGCGGTGCCTTCACCCGGCACGCTGCGCACGGCAAAGATCTCGGCGCAACGCCGCATGATCGAGATGCCGCGACCGCGCTCGGAGAGCTCGTCCGGCGGCGTCATGGGCGTCCGGCGGCTGTCGAAGCCGCGACCCGAATCGACGATCGTCGTTACGATCTTCCCTCCCGAGACGCGGCATCGAACGTCGATCGAGCCGCCGGTTCCGGAGTGTTCGATCGCGTTTGCCAGCGCTTCACCGACCGCGAACATAAAGTCTTCGAGCTCGTGCAGTCCGATGCCGAACGAGTCGGCGTAAGCGAGAATTTCGTCGCGAACGGACTTGGCATAACGGGGGTTCGGCGGGACGCACAAAGAGAGAGCGTTGCCGCCCTCGGATTCGGTAACGTCATCTTCGAATCGCTTCTTCATGATCGGGTTACTCTGGGATTCTACCGCATTAACCTCGCTCTAAACCTGAACTGAGGGCGTCGCGAGCGCTCGGTTGTGCAACGAGGCCTTCGCGGCCGCGCGAGCAAAAGGGTCGGACTCACGCAACAATCACCGCACGAAGGACATGCCGTGGCGAACCAACAGCCCCCGCAAGCAGACGAACTTCCCGAGCTAATCGAGACCGCAAAGACCTCGCAGGCTCGTATTTCCACCGACAAAGGCGACATCGTCTTCGGCTTCTTTCCGAACGAAGCGCCCGGTCATTGCGCCGCGTTCATCAAACTCGCGCGCAACGGCTTTTACAATAACCTTACATTTCATCGCGTCGAGCCGGGCTTTGTCGTGCAAGGCGGCGACCCCGACGGCAACGGCAGCGGCGGTCCCGGCTATCGCTTACAGGCGGAGTTCAGCGAACTTCCGCATCTGCGCGGCACCGTCGCGATGGCACGTTCGTCGGCGCCGGACTCCGGCGGATCGCAGTTCTATCTCTGCCTCGACGACGCGCGCTTTCTCGATCGTCAATACACGGTCTTCGGCCAGATGAGCGACGGCTTCGAAACGCTCGACCAACTCCGCGTCGGCGACAAAATGAACACCGTCACCATCGAACCTAAAAAATAGCGGCGTATATAAAAAAATAGTCGGGCTACACATCTTTCGCAAAAACGTTCGTCGCTCGCCTTCCGGGCTCGCTCCTACTCTCGCGGTTTTTTGGCCGAGCAAGCTCGGAAGAGGGCCATCCATGGCCGGCCAAGAAAATCGCGAAGTTTTGCTCCAGACGTGTAGCCCGACTCTTTTTTATATACGGCCAGGGTGGCGGAACAATTATGACCCTGTTCCTTGATAGTGGTGGAGGCCTATTCGCCAGAGGGCGTATGAGGCGAAGAACCAGGCGATGCCGATGGCGGGTGCTAGGAGGCCGATTGCGGGGTTGAGATGCAGCCCGGTGTCGGTTTTTTGTAGGAAGAACGTTGCGGGGAAGTAGTTCATGAATGCGAACGGCAGGACGAACGTGAGGATGAGCTGCACGCCGCGGGCGTAGATGCTGATGGGGTAACGCGTGAAATCTTGTTCGAGCGACATCACGACCCAGCGCAGCGTGTCCACGCGGACGAACCAAAACGAGACCGCGGCTACCGCCAGCGAGATGCCGAAGTCGATCAACGACCCGCCGACGGCTACCAGCGGAACGAAAATAACGAATACCGCGTCCACGCGTACGCCGCTGACGACGGTGGCCAAACACAGCGTGATAATCGCTAAAATCAATCCGTCGGGAAACTGCTGAGACGGCACGGTCAGCACTTGGAAGAGCGCGTCGCGTGGGCGCACGAGGAATCTATCGAAGCGACCCTCGCGCACGAAATCCGGCACGCTTACGGTGTTGAAGAAGAGCGCGTTGTGCAGTTCGTGCCCCGCCATCCATAGGGCGTACAGAAAGAACATCTCGCGAAAGTTCCAGCCGTTCATGCTGGGGAACTGGCGCAGCGTCACGAACAGCGCGGCGATCGCAACCGAGTGGTAGACGATCGTGAAGCCGAACCACATGAAGAAGTTCGCGCGGTACTCCAGGAACGTCAAGACGTTGATGCGCCAGTATTGCGCGTAGGCTGCCAGCATCGTCTAGCCGCCCTGCACCACGATGCGCTGCGATGCCGCGCGCCAGATAACGTAAGCTAGCGCCGCGAGCGCAATCAGCCATCCGGCCTGGATAACGAGCGCAACGGCCCAGCCTGACGGCGGAATGACGCCGACATAGATCAGCAGCGGGGTGGAATAAATCGCCGCAAACGGCAGCGCGAAGACCAGTTTCCCCGCAATCCCGGGAATGAACGTGAGCGGAATGATTTGGCCACTCAGTAAGTCCGAGACCCAGCGCACGATCAACTGAATCGCAAACGTTTCCAGCGTCCAAAATGCAACCGAGTTCATCACGAAGTTAACGAAAAAATTCACGCAGTAGCCCAGCAGAAATGAGAGTGCGAAGACCAGCAACGTCGTGGGCGCCGGCACGTCCACACGGACTATCAGCAACGCGAAGAGCAGCGACGGAATTACCAGCAGCGCGTGCAGTGCCGTATTGCCCAGACCATCGGAGAAATAATAGAACGGCACACTGATCGGTTTCATTAGGTCGGTGGCGATGGAACCCTCACGCAGCTTCTCGCGGATTAGGCGCGTTCCGTCTACCTCGAGGATCAGCGACATCAGCAGCGCGATCGTTGCATAGGTGATCATCGCGTGCAGCGGCAGGTTCATCGGCGCCGCGTTCTGCGCGTAGAGGGCGACCCACACGCAGCGCAGCAAGTAGACGCGCAGCACGATCGAGCCGATCTCGGTGAACACCTCGAAGCGGTAAGTGGATTCGCGGGCGAACGCTTTTTTCGCGAACTCCCAATAGGGTGCGAGCGCGAGCGTCAAGGCGCTACGGGTGTTTCTTGCGGATGGAGTCTTGGCGGCGATGTTCGAGTTCTTGCAGTTCGAGCATCATCGCGTCGACCACGCCGCCGACGTCGGTCGCCTGCGTGGCCGGCGGCTCTTCGCCGGAACGACGACGCGATGCGGGCTTCACGTTGGCGTGGCTGTCGAGCGCGGCGTCCTGCGCGTGCATCTTGCGCAGCGCGCCCGCGTACGTCCGCGCCGCGCGAGCGGCGGCATCCGCGCCTGGATCCACGTTGAAAACGTCGGCTAGAAAGGATGTGGGCCGCGCATCGAGTCCGTGCGAGGTGCCGTCGGCCAAACGCGTACCGTTGAGCAACTGCGATCCCGCGGCGACGAAGCAGCCGTTGCCGATCTGCGCACCGCTAACGTAGGCGTGCGGCCCCACGATGCAGCGCTCGCCGATCGTGCACGCAAACTGCAGCGCGTTGCCGCCGCTCGCTTTCACGACCGCATTCTCCATGACGACCGAATCGGCACCGATCTTTAGCGGTGCTCCCTCGGCAACGAGCACGGCGCCGTGCAGGATCGCACAGCCCGAGCCGATTTCGACGTCACCAGAGAGAACGGCCGTCGGCGCAACGTAGGCGCTGGAGTGGATCGTGGGTTTCTTCGTCCCGCTCGAAAGGATCATGCTGGTGCTCCCGCGGCGTCGTAGCCATCAACGTAGATGCGTCGGATAATGGATTCGAGATTGGGTTCTTCCAGGCTGACGTCGGTGATGCTATACCGTTGCGCCGCCTGCCCGATCAGCGCGGCCGCCTGCCGCGTGTTGCGGTCGAACGTGAATCTCGCGAGCGTGCCTTCGACTGATGCCAACTCGGCGCCGTCGAGCGTCGGATGCGCGATGGGCTCGGGAAATCGAACCACTAGCGTACGCGTGGTCCCGTACTGCGACTTGATGCGCTCCACGTCGCCGTCGTATACGATCGAACCCTTGTCGATAAGAATGATGCGTCGGCACAGACGTTCCACGTCGGCCAGATCGTGTGTCGTCAGCACGACCGTGGTGCCGCGCTGCTCGTTGATTTCTTTGATGAATGCGCGCACGGCATCTTTTGCAACGACGTCCAAACCGATCGTAGGCTCGTCCAGGTACACGATCTTTGGATCGTGCAGCATCGCTGCCGCGAAATCTCCGCGCATCCGCTGGCCGAGCGAAAGCTGACGCACCGGCGTGCGCATAAAGCTGCCCATCTCGAGCAGCTCCACGAATGCGTCGAGATTTTGGCGATAGCGGTCGCGCGCAATCGCGTAGATCGCGCGCAGCAGTTCGAACGATTCGACGAGCGGAAGATCCCAATAGAGCTGGCTGCGCTGACCGAACACCACACCGATGTTGCGAGCGTTGTCGTGACGGCGTTCGTACGGCACCAAGCCGGCGACCTCGAGTTCGCCCGAGGTCGGCACAAGGATGCCCGTGAGCATCTTGATGGTCGTGGACTTGCCCGCGCCGTTAGGGCCGATGTAGCCCACGAGCTCGCCCGCCTCCAGCGACATCGTGACGTCGGAAACGGCCACGCGGTCCTCGTAGGCGCGTGAGAACAGCGTACGCAGCGCGCCCAGGGGGCCGGGTACCCTGCGCACGGCGCGGAAGACCTTGCGCAGTTCGCGCGTTCGAACGATTGGCACGCGGCGTTACTTCAACGCGGGGCGCGGGCGCCCCGCGACATGGGGTAGAAGCGGAATCTTCATGATCGTTACGATTTCAAACGAGTATGGGACCGGCGCGGTTGCGGTAGCGCACGATGTGGCCCAGGCCTTGGGTTGGGACTTGATCGACGAGCAGCTGCCCGTGGTCGTGGCCAAGCGCTTAGAGTCGTCGCCCGAAGAGGTGGAGGCTGCCGAAGATACGCGCAGGTCGGTCGGCGAGCGCATCATGAGCGGCCTCGAGCTCGCGACGCCGGAGATGGGCGTGCCGGCAACCGGCGAGACGTTCGACGAACGCTGCCTGCGCGAAGTGCAGGCGGCCGTGCGCGAATACGCCGCGCACGGTAACGTGGTGATGATCGGGCGCGCCGCCAACACGATTTTAGGACGGCGCGCGGACGTGCTGCGCGTGTTCGTTTACGCGCCGCGCGACTGGCGCATCCACCACGTGATGAATGGCACCGGAGCGGATGAAAAGACCGCGACGAAAGAAGTCGAGCGCGTCGACGCCGCGCGCCGCAGTTATCTGGCTGATTGGTACGACCGGCAGTGGGGCGCGCGCGAGAACTACGATTTGATGATCGATTCATCGTCCGCCGAGCACGCGGGCGCGGTGGCCCTGGTCGTCGCGGCCGCACGCGAGCGCTTGCATTGACGGAACGCGCCGACCGGGCGATTCCGCGACGCGCGCCGTCGATTCTCACGCCGTTCAAATATCGCGACTTCAGCTTACTGTGGACCGGCCTTTTGATTTCCAATCTCGGCAGTTGGATGCAGACGACAGCGATGGGATACTTCATCGCGGTGAGCGCTGGCACGCCGCACCGCGCCGCGTTATATTTGGGCTTTCTCGGCGCCGCACGCGCGATACCGGTCTTCATTTGGTCGCCGCTCGCGGGCGTGGTGGCCGACGCGCTGCCGCGCCGCGCCACGCTGATGGTCACCAACGGCGTTTTGTCCGGCGAGGCGCTCGCGCTTGCGATCCTGGCCACCACGCACCATCTGAACATCGGGTGGATCGTCGCGCTCGCGACGATCAGCTCGTCCGCGCAGTCGTTCGATGCGCCGGCGCGTCAGAGCTGGGTTCCGCTCCTGGTCAATCGCCGATACATTGGCAACGCGATCGGTTTGAACTCGATGGCGTTCAATGCACCCGCCGTGGTCGGACCTGCCGTCGCAGGTTTATTGATCGCGGCGACTGGGGTGGAAGGCGCGTTTTTCGTCAATGCGGTCGCGACGCTTGCGGTGGTTGCCGCGCTGATCCTCATGCGTCCGTCGCCGCCGAGCGAACGCGTGCGCGAGCCGTTTTTGCCGGCAGTGCGCGCGGGCGTACGTTTTCTGTTCGACCATCCGATTCTCAAGTGGATCATGGGCGCATTCGTGGTGACGGCATTGCTGGTGCGACCGTACAGCACGCTGCTACCCGCATATACGGTCAACGCGCTGCACGCCGATGCGCGCGGCTTGGGCTGGGCGTTTGCGGCCGTGGGCATCGGCGGTTTCGGCGGCGCGCTGGTAACGGCGTATATGGGCGGTCGCGATCGGCGCGGCATCATCTGGCTGGCATCCGGAACGATCATGTCGCTAGGCGTCGTGCTGCTGGGCCTGGCGCACCAACTGTGGATTGCATTGCCGATCTTGCTGCTCGTCGGGGTTTCCACGCTATCGTTTCTCGGCATGTCCAACACGCTCGTGCAGACGCTCTCACCCGACGACATGCGCGGGCGCGCGATGTCGGTGTACACGATGGTGGCGCTCGGCGGCGTGCAGGGCGGTGCGTTGCTCGTCGGTTCTTTTTCGGCGCTCGTCGGCATTCACGTCGGGCTCGCGTTGGCTGCGGGCATCTGCATGCTCTTCGTCGCGTGGATCTGGTTTTCGAAGCCCGTCATCCGCACGGTGTAACGGACAAAAAAAGCGAGCCGCATTGTCGTACGGCCCGCAAAGGGGTATAAAAAAACGCCGGTACTAGGCTGCGGCTGCAGCTTTCTTCCGACGGGCACCGCCCTTGCGAGCGGCTTTGCGACGCGTGGTCGTCTTGCGGGCGGCCTTCTTGCGAGTAGCCTTCTTACGAGTGGCTTTCTTGCGAGTGGCTTTCTTGCGTCCGCCGGCCTTTTTACGCGAAGCTTTCTTACGGGTAGCCTTTTTGCGAGTGGCCTTCTTGCGAGTGGCCTTCTTGCGTCCGCCGGCTTTCTTACGAGTAGCCTTCTTGCGGGTGGCTTTCTTACGTGTCGCCTTCTTCGGCGCCGCTGCTTTCTTAGCGCGCTTCGGCGCTGCTTTTTTCTTACGTTTGACTGCCATTGTGCTTTGGAGTCATCCTTTCTCTGGTCACGGAGTGGCCAGGGTTGTTGCCTACCTTATACAGTATTATGGGCGACAATGCAAATTAACGGCACGGGCCGAGATGGAGTATTGGCGTGAACGTTCGCGTAGACGATGCGCGCATCGCGGTGGAAGATCGCGGAACGGGCGATGCTGTCGTGTTGCTGCACGGCTTTCCGTATGGGAAAGCGTTGTGGGACGAATCGTTTGCGGACCTTGCGACGACGCATCGCGCGATCCGACTCGACCTGCGCGGATGCGGCGCGTCGTCAACTCCCGACGGGCCGTATCTCATGGAAACGCTCGCGGGCGACGTCGCCGCGGTACTCGATGCGTTGGGTGTGGAACGCGCGACGATCGTAGGACACTCACTCGGTGGATACGTTGCGCTCGCGTTTGCGCGCATGTATACCGAACGCGTTGCGCGGCTCGCACTCGTCTGCGCGCGGCTTGACGAAGACCTTCCCGAACGCGCGCGATTGCGCAAAGAACAAGCGCATCGTCTCGAACGCGACAACACTATGGAATCTGCAGTCGAACAGTACGTTTTGCAAGCGTTTGCGCCGCAAACGCTTGCAAAACGGGGCGAAATCATGCAACGCGCTGCGGCGATCGCGCGCGCGAACGATCCGCGCGGCGCCGCCGCGCTCCTGCGAGGGATGGCTTTGCGAGCGCCCGCCGACGACATCGCGCAGGAGCTGGTCCTGCCGGTCTGCGTGATCGCAGGCGGGGCCGATGCGGCACTTCCTATAGAAGAAGCGCGCGCAGTCGCCGCGGCCTTCCCAAACGCTGGCCTGGAGCTATGCCAAGCGAGCGGCCATATGCCTATGCTCGAAGAGCCCGAGCGCTTCTTGGCCCTGTTGAAGGCGCTTCTAATGAGGAGCTGAGGTCGGCAGTTGCCGACGACGACCGCGGAAGAAGTTAACCACGAAGAGCGCCGCGACCGCGAGCGCTGCGATGAGGGCGGCGAGGAAGACGATCTTCAGCACGAAGAAGAGCACGATAAGTGCCACAATTCCGGCAGTTACGATGGCGGTGAGACGGAGGAAAGCGGAGAGAAATGGATGCATCGCGGGCCTCGTTTTTAGTGTCGTGGCTTCTGTAATCAGGTACCAGCGCTCCGGGACGGATGTTTCATGACTGCGGCGCCCTTTGATCTGCTTCATCCCGAGGTCGCGGCATGGTGCCGCGAGCGCCTAGCGGCGCCGACGCCACCGCAAGTCGCCGCGATCCCGCTGGGCGTGCGGGGATGTAGCGTTCTGGTCTCTTCGCCGACCGGCACAGGCAAAACGCTAGCGGCCTTCCTGCCGATCTTCTCGGCGCTGGCGACGGCGCGCGACCAAGACCGGCTCTTTGCACGCACCTATGCGCTCTATGTCTCTCCTCTACGCGCGCTGGGCTACGACGTGGAGCACAACGTGCGCCGTCCTTTGCGTGAAATGGGTTTGCTCGAGCGACCGAATTCGGAACGCGCGCACGTGCGGCGCGGTCGCCTGCGCGAGCGTTTTGTGCGGACCGGCGTACGTACCAGCGATACACCCGTTGAAGAGCGACGCTTGATGATGGCGCGGCCGCCGCACGTGCTGATGACGACGCCGGAGTCGCTCGCGGTCATGCTGGGGATGGAGTCGTATCGCAAATCGCTGCGTTACGTGCAGACCGTGGTGCTCGATGAAGTGCACGCATTGGCCGGCAACAAACGCGGTGCGCAGCTCGCGCTATTGCTGGAGTCGTTGGCGGAACTGACGGCGCAGCCTTTCAACCGGGTGGGACTCTCCGCAACAGTCGCGCCGCTCGAGCGCGTGGCGAACTACCTCGTCGGCGCGGAGCGCGACTGCGAGATAGTAGATTGTCGCGGATTGCGGCAGATTCGCTTGGACGTGCACGTGCCGTTCGTCGGCGCGATGGCTCCGCTGGCCACGATCGCAAGCGCGGCCGTGGAACTGACGCAGAACGTCGGCTCGTCGCTGATCTTTGCCAACGTGCGAAGTCAGGCGGAGCGCGTGGCGTACGAGATGGCGCGCGAGATCGAAGGCGAAGGCGCGGTCGAGCTGCCCGAAGAGCTGCGCTCCACGCGGCGCAACGACGCGCGTATCGGCGTGCATCACAGCGCGCTCGAACGCAGCGTGCGTCATCGCGTGGAAACCTCGCTGCGCGCGGGCACGCTGCGCGCGGTCGTCTGCAGTTCCAGCTTAGAACTGGGAATCGACGTCGGATTTGTGGATCGCGTGCTCGTCATCGGGGGCGCGCGCGGCATAACCGCAACGCTGCAGCGCGTAGGACGCGCCGGTCATCGGCCCGACGCGATCGCGCGCGGCGTCGTGATCGCGCAGGATCGCGACGACATCGTCGAAGCGGCAGCCACGCGCCGCTGCATCGCCGACGGCGTGTTGGAAGAAGTGGAGATTCCGCAAGCGCCGCTCGACGTGCTGGCGCAGTGGCTCGTGATGTCGGTCTGTTACGACAAGCGCATCGCGATCGACGATGCGCTGCGCATCGCGCGCCGCGCGTTGCCGTACGTGTCGCTCCAACGCGACGACGTGGTACGCTGTGCGCAGTACCTCTCGGGCGCGGGCGTGGGGCCCGACGAAGCGCACGTCAGCCGCCTGGGCTTCGATGGAGAGGCCGTGTACGGGCTCGGACGTGCGGTGTGCGCCGCGTATTTCGAAAACGTCGGCACGATCCCGGACGAAGCACACGTGCTGGTGCGCATGCGCTCGGGCGACGATGTGGGGCGCATCGAAGAGTCGTTTCTCAATGGCCTGCGCGTTGGCGACGTGTTCGTGCTCAACGGCAAGACGCTGCGCGTTCGCGAGATCGGCTCGCGCGGCGTTACCGTCGAGCCGTTCGTGGGGCGCCCAACGGTCCCACAGTGGAGCTCGCACATGAAGGGCGTCAGTCCCGCGCTCGCGCGCGAGATCTCGCGCCTGCGGACGGGCGTCGCAGAGCGCCTGCGGCGCGATCCGCGCGAAGCGCATGCTTTTCTCCGTACGCGGTACGGGTTAGAAGGCGCGGCCGCCGCACACGTGGTGCGCTACGCCGCGCAACAATGTGCCGTGTCCGCGATGCCCGGCGAACGCACGCCGATCGTGGAGATCTACATGATGGATGGGCGCCAGACCGCAGTGTTTCATACGTGCGCGGGTCGGCGTGTCAACGAAACGATCGCGCGGGCCGCGGGAGCGCGCATGCTCACGCACGTGCGGGGCGATGCGACGATCAGTACCGACGACAACGGTTTTTTGATCTCGCTGCCCGCGGGTCGGCATTTGCCCGATGCGCTCTGGGCTACCGTGCTCTCGGACAAGGAGTTCGAGCGCGACGTGTTGCGCGGCTTGCGCGGCGGCCATCTGCTACGCAATACGTTCCGTCACGTCGCCAATACCGGCCTGCTGGTGCTGCGCCGCGCAGGCGGGCGTACGCTGAGACGCGGCACGCAAAGTTGGAACAGCACGCGCATTTTGGATCGTGTCATGGCCGCCGATCGAGATTTTCCGCTGCTGCGCGAAACGCTGCGTGCGGTAACGCGCGATCTGCTCGACGTGCCCGCCGCGCTCGCATATCTGCAGAACATCGAGGGCGAAGCGCGCGTCGTGCATCCGCCGGCCGCATCCCCACTTTCGTTTGGCATCGTCACGTCGTCGTTCGGCGACGCCGTGCTGCTCGACGAGCGAGCCGCGATGGTCGAGGCACTACACGAACGAGTCTTGCTGCTCACGGCAGGCATCGCGTGAGCGCGCAGCCATCGACGCCATCGTTCGCCATTGCGGACGGCCTGCTGGCGCTGCCGCAGTCGCTGGTGCTGCTGCAGCGCACCGGCACGCTGATTGCGGCCGACGCGCACTTCGGTTACGAAGACGTCATCGGCGGCGCGCTGCCGCTGTGGTCCACCACGTCGTCGCTGACGGTGCTGCAGGCGGCGGTCGCGCGCACGTCGGCGCGCGAACTCGTGCTGCTTGGCGACGTCATTCACGGCAGCGTGATGAGCGACGGCGCGGCGCGCATCGTTCGCGCCGCGCTAGATGCGCTACGTGGCGTGTGCGAGCTGATTCTCGTCGCAGGCAATCACGAAGGGCGCACGCGCGGCACGGTGGTGCTGGGCAATACCGTGGAGTCGTGCGTGCGTGACGGCTGGCTGCTCACACACGGCGACGTGCCGTCGCCGGTGCGTTCGATCGTCGGACACCTGCATCCGAGCCTTCGTTTGGGCGGCGGCAGCAGCATCCCCGTTGCGCTCGCACACGAACGTCTCACCGTCGTCCCCGCGCTGACGCCGTATTCGGATGGCCTGGACGTGATGTCGCGTGCGTGTGCGCGCGCCCTGCGCGCGTTCGGCGCAGAGTGCGACGCGATGCAGGTAGTGGCATCGGGTGACGAGCGCGTTTTCCCGTTCGGAAGCCTCGGCGATCTGCGGGCGATACTCGCTAGCGCGCCAGCGCGCTGAGTCCCAGCAGAGTTGCCGCAACGGAGCCTAGCGAGTTCATTCGCCCGCTGGCGACGATGGCGCGCAGTTCGTCGAGCGAGACCTCAAATGCGCGAATGCATTCGGTCGTATCGAGGTGCTGTTCGGCGACTTTACGCGCCCCGAGAGCAGCATAAACGATGCACTGGGAACGCGAGCGCACTGGCTCGGCATAATATGTGCCGAGCAGGCGGAACTCGTGCGCGTCGTACCCGGTTTCCTCGAGCAGCTCTCGCTGCGCGCAGCGCTGCGGATCCTCGCCCGGTTCCAGGTTGCCGGCCGGCAGTTCGATAGTTATGTCGTCGGCGCCGTAGCGGTACTGTTCGGTCAGCACCACGGCGCCGCTTTGCGTCACCGGGAATATGAACGCAAAGCCGTCGGACTCGCGCACGTAGTAGTCGTCGATGGCGGTGCCGTTGGGCAACGTCACTTCGTCGCGGCGCACGCGCATATACGGCGAATCGATCACGTACGACGACGAGCGTACCCGCCAGCGCGGCTTTTCCATGTCTCTCCTCGTACAACACCGGGCTTTGCGCCGCCTGGCTCGAAAGCGTTTCCCGATGAGCGAGAGAATTGTCGTCGTCGGCGGGGGCACGATGGGCTCCGGGATCGCCGTACTCGCGGCCGAGGCTGGGTTCGATGTGGATATCGTTGAGAGCGATCCCGCCGTCCGCGCGCGGCTGACTGCGCGGCTGGGCGGTCAACCGCGCCTCACCGTGGCCGCGGAGATTCCCGAGAGCTCGGATGCCGTCGCCGCCATCGAGGCGGTGCCCGAACGCTTGGACCTCAAGCGTTCGACGGTCGCCGCGCTGCTGGAGCGTTTGCCCGCAGCGATCGTGGCCACCAACACGTCGTCGTTAAGCATTGAGGAGATCGTGCTTGGCGTTGCGGGCGCCGGGCGCGCGCTGGGCATGCACTTCTTCAATCCGCCGACCGCAATGGCACTGGTCGAAGTCGTCGATGCGCCGCAGACGTCCGACGAGACGTTACAGCGCGCGTACGACCTTGCGGCGCGACTGGGAAAAACCGCCGTGGCCGCGCGCGACACGCCGGGCTTCATCGTCAACCGCGTCGCGCGTCCGTTCTATCTGCAGGCGCTGCATGCGCTCGAGCGACAGCTCGCGACGGCGCCGGAGCTCGACGATCTTGCGCGGGGCGCCGGCTTTCCCATGGGACCGTTTGCACTGATGGATCTCATCGGGCTCGACGTCAACTTTGCTACGACGATGTCGATCTTCGAGCGCACCGACGCGGAGCGTTTGGCGCCGGTCGCGCTGCAGGCCGACATGGTGCGCGCGGGGCTGCTGGGTAAGAAGAGCGGACGCGGGTTCTATGCGTATCCCGACGGCGCGCCCAGCCGCGCGAGTTTGGCGCTCGCGCCTGCAAACGACCGCAATGCCGACGAACGCGTCGCGGTGATCGGCTTCGGCGCGATCGCCGATGCGTTTGCGGATGCGCTCTCGCTCGCGTACGAATCGGTCGCGCGGGTGGAGAATGACGATCTGATCGAAAGCGCGCTCGATCGCGGTACCACGATCGTGGTGGATGTCGGCGACGGCTGGAACGATCGCGACCCGGTCGTGCGTCGTCTCGAGGCGCTACTGGCGCCCGAAGCCGCGATCTTCGTGGATGCCTATGCGACGGATGTGGACGCATGCGCGAAACGCTGCGCGCATCCCGATCGCCTCGTTGGATACGGCATCCTCGGCGCGTTCGAACGTCAGCAGGTCGTCGAGATCGGCGACGGTGCGTACGCCAGCGACGATACGCTTGCATTAGCCGAAGAACTCTTTACCGCCATCGGCAAGCGTGTGGTGCTGGTCGGCGACGCGCCGGCGCTGTTTTTAGGACGCGTCGTCTGTTCCGTCATCAACGAAGCGCTGATCGCGGTGGACGACGACGTGGCAACGCCCGACGACGTGGACAAAGCGATGGAGTTGGGGGCCGGGTATCCGCAGGGCCCGATCGCCTGGGGGCGCGAGATCGGCAGCAAGCGCGTGGAGCGCGTGCTGACGCGCCTGGCCGCTGCGGAAGGCCCGCAGTTCGCGCCGTTCCGTTCGGTATGGCTGCTCGATCTCGATCCCGATGCGCCCGAGGAGAGCGAAGAAGAAGCACAGCCGGGTTTCCCGAACAATCCGTTTTATGGCTGAGGCTCGCGACGTCGTCGTCATCGACGCGGTGCGCACGCCGATCGGCCGCTACGGCGGCGCGCTCGCGGGCGAACGTCCCGACGATTTGGCCGCCGCGGTTATCGCGGCGCTGCTGACGCGTACGGGCGTCGCGGCGGCGCGCATCGACGACGTCTATTTCGGTGCTGCCAACCAGAGCGGCGAAGACAACCGCAACGTTGCGCGCATGGCGGCGCTTCTGGCCGGCCTGCCGGTCGAAGTTCCCGGCGTGACGTTCAACCGCTTGTGCGCGTCGAGTCTGCAAGCGATCAACTCGGCCGCGCACGCAATTGCGTTCGGCGACGGAGACCTGCTGATTGCCGGCGGCGTGGAGTCGATGTCGCGCGCGCCATACGTGCTGCCAAAATCTTCGCAAGCGTTCGCGCGTTCTCCGCAATTGTACGATACGACGCTGGGGTGGCGCATGGTCAACCCGCGCCTGCCGCACGAGTGGACGGCGGCGCTCGGCGTAACTGCCGAAAACGTGGCGCGTGCGTACCACGTGTCGCGCGAGGAGCAAGACCGCTTTGCGCTTGCTTCGCAAACGAAGTGTCGCGACGCCGTCGCGCGCAGCGCGTTCGACGACGAGTTGATCGCGATCGGCGACGTGCGCATCGACGAGCACCCGCGTCCGCAAACGACGCTCGCGGGGTTGGCCGCGCTGTCGCCCGCGTTCGCCCAAGACGGCAGCGTGACGGCGGGCAACTCGTCGGGCATCAATGATGGCGCGGCCGCGCTGCTGCTAGCCGATGCGACCGTCGCACGGGAATTGGGCCTCGAGCCGATCGCGCGCGTCGTTTCCACCGCCGCCGCCGGCGTAGCGCCCGACGTGATGGGCTTGGGCCCGATACCGGCCGTGCGCAAGGCGCTCGCGCGCGCCGAAATAAGCGCGAGCGATCTGGATCTCGTGGAGCTCAACGAAGCGTTTGCATCGCAGGCGATCGCCTGCATACGCCAGTTGGGCTTGGACGAAGCGCGCACCAACGTCAATGGCGGTGCGATTGCGCTTGGCCACCCCCTCGGCGCCAGCGGCGCGCGCATCGCCACGACGTTGCTGCACGAGTTGCGCAGGCGCGGCGTGCGCTACGGTATGGCCGCGATGTGTGTCGGCGTCGGTCAAGGCGTTGCAACGCTTTTCGAGTGCGTAGGGTAGAAGTGAGCGTGCAGATGCTTATCGGCAAGGATTGGCGTGACGCCTCGGACGGACGCACGTACGCGAATCACAACCCTGCCACCGGCGGCGACCTGGGAGACGTCGCCGACGCATCGCGCGCCGACGTGGACGTTGCCGTGCGCGCGGCGCGCGCCGCGTTCGATACGGGCAAGTGGGCGAACGCATCGGCATCGCGCCGCGGAAAAATTCTCTCGAAGATCGCGCAGTTGATTGCCGAGCGTGCGAGCGAGTTGACGCTGCTTGAAGTGCGCGACAACGGCAAAGCAATCTCCACGGCCAAGGGCGAGCTTAGCGCGATCGCGGAGTGCTTCGAGTTTTACGCCGGTGCCGCTACGAAAAACTACGGCGACACGATGCCCGGACCGACGGCAGCGTACCTAGCGTCGACGCTGCGCGAACCGGTGGGCGTGGTCGGCGCGATCGTAGCGTGGAACTTTCCGCTGCTGTTGGCATCGTGGAAAGTCGCGCCCGCGCTCGCTGCAGGCTGCACCGTCGTGCTGAAACCGGCGCCCGCAACGCCGCTGACCGCGCTCGAGCTCGGGAAGATCGCGTTGGAAGCCGGCCTGCCCGAAGGCGTGCTCAACGTCATCACCGGCTCCGGCCGCGAAGCCGGAGGGTGGCTCGTCGAACATCCGCTCGTCGACAAGATCGCGTTCACCGGTAGCACCGCAACCGGCCGCATCGTGGCGAAAGCCGCCGCGCAGACGCTCAAGCGCGTGACGTTGGAACTCGGCGGGAAATCGCCGTCGATCGTCTTCGACGACGCCGATATCGACGTTGCCGTTGTCGGCGCGCTCTATGGCGTATACTACAACGCCGGACAGACGTGCGAGGCGCGCTCGCGCGTGTTGCTGCATGCGCCGATCTACGATCGCTTCGTCGCATCGTTCGTCGAGCGCGCGGCTAAGCTGCGCGTGGGCGATCCGCAGGATCCGCAGACGCACGTCGGCGCCATTACGATGCGCGAACAGCTCGACAAAATCGCCGACTACTGCCGCATCGCCGACGACGAAGGCGCCGTGCGGCTCTTCGGCGGCGAACGCGTTCGCACGAACGGCGAACTGTCGAATGGCATGTTTTGGCAGCCGACCGCCTACGAGGCCGCGCGCGGTCATCGCATCGCGCGCGAAGAGATCTTCGGTCCGGTCATCGTGTTCGAGCGTTTCGAGACGGAAGCCGAGGCGATCGAGCTGGCCAACGATTCGGAGTACGGACTCTCCGCGAGCATCTGGACGCGCGACATCGGACGCGCGGGCCGCGTGACGAAAGCGCTGCGCAGCGGCACCGTGGCGATCAATACGCCCTACGCCGTGTTTCCGGGCGTGCCGTTTGGGGGGTATAAGCAGTCTGGATATGGCCGCGAGCTGGGGCTCGAAACGCTGCAGTCGTACACCGAAACCAAAAGCGTTCTCACGTACATCGGCGAGAAGCCGATCGACCCATTCGGAGTGTAACCATCGAACCGCTAAAGATCGGCAGCACCTACGTCACTACATCCGGCACGCTTTGGAAAGACGGAACCTACTTCGCTCGCGGCACCGAAATCGTCGTCGTGGGCATGCATCTCGACCAGGGGTTTTGCGTGCGGTTTCCGGCAGAGATGGACGGCGAGCCACTCGAAACGTGGGAAGATTGGACCGAATCCGATTTTTTAGCGGAAAACGGTACGGTGGAATCTGCGAAGCCGTTGTCGCAGCATGTGCTCTCAGAGGCGCAGGAAGTGCTCGGCGATGCCGAGGACGGCTGTCACCTACATTTGCACGAAGAAGAAGAGTAAGCCGAACTACGTTCCAACGACGAGCGTGGCGCCGTAACCCCAGGCGTTGCTGCAGTTGTGGGCGATGAGGGTCGCGGTGCCGTTGGCATAGTTGATCGTCCAACAGTAGGTCACGCCGGGTGTGAGGCTGCTGAAAACCGCGGTGCCGTCGGCGGCGGTGACCTGCGACTGCAGTACGGGCCCGGTAGGCTGCGGCTGCGGCGCGGCGGTGGCGCTGGCGGACGGGTTGGGCGTTTGACTCTCGTCGACCGTACTTGCGTACATATTGATCGTCACGCCGGGAAGCGGCGTTGCTTTGTAGGTGGCTTTTAGCGTGGCTGCGGTTGCGGTTGGAATGGGCGTCGGCGTAGCAACGGGTGCCACGACGCTGTCGTGTGCGCTGCACGCGGCCAGCACCCCGGCGAACGCAAACGTCAGGACGAACAAGAGCTTCTTCGGCATAGCGCCGTCCTGTTCGGCGCGCACACTCGCGAGCCTCTTGGGTGCGGCGAAGCTGAAATCGGGGTAAGCAACCTTATGGTAGTCCTCCAGGGCGACACGGAGCCGTGCAGACGAAGGAAGCGGCCCGTACGGAACGATAGTCTGGGACTACCGCGACATTCTGTCATAGTGAGGCATCTATGGGGCGCATCTCCTCGTTCGACGATTGGGTCGATCTCCTCAACATTTGGCAGGCGGACATCGGCTTGGACCGCTCGCTAATGGATCGCTATATGCCGGGCTACGCGTTTGAAGCCAAGTACGGCGATCTGCCGACCGACGAGATTTATTTTGGCGATTTCAAGGGCGAACGGCGCTGGAACACGCTGCTGGAGGTCCCCGACCAGCGCATGCGTGACGCCCTGCTCAACATGGTCGTGTATCAAGGCGACACCGAGTTTGCATCCAACGAGCAGCAGCGTTTTCTCGCGAAGAGCTCCCCGTCGGAATACGATCTCGCGTCGCTCATTCGCATCATGGTCGAAGAGACGCGCCACGGCTACCAGATGTGCCATCTGCTCGTTTCGCAGTTCGGAACCGACGGCAAGATCGAAGCGCAGAAGCTGCTCGAACGCCGCGCGTTCGGAAAGAAGAATCGCCTGCTCAACGCGTTTAACGACGACGTGACGCACTGGCTGGATTTCTTTGCCTACACGAACTTTATGGATCGCGACGGCAAGTTTCAACTGACGATGCTCTCGCACTCGGGCTTCGCGCCCCTGGCGCGTTCGATGGGCCCGATGCTGCGCGAAGAGTCGTTTCACATGGGCACCGGCATCACGGGTCTGCGTCGCATGGCGAAGGCCGCCGTCATTCCGGTGGCGCTGCAGCAGAAGTTCTATAACAAGTGGATCTCGGGTTCGCTCGATCTCTTCGGCACCGATCATTCGGGCTCCGCGCAGTGGGCATATGCCTGGGGCATCAAGGGCCGCGTAGACGAAGACAAGGCCGACGTCGCGGCGGATCGCGAGGCGCTCAACGAGCGCGCGCGCGCGCTGTTCTACGATGAAATTACAAAGACCGTCGAGCGCGTCAACGAGGTGAACCCGTCGGACGTGAAGTTCTACGTGCCCGACGCGCGGTTCAATCGCTCGATCGGCGCATACGCGGGACAACGTTGGAGCGCCGACGGGCGGCGCTTGACGGAAGAAGAATGGCGGGCCTACGCGCCCACCGTGTTGCCGTCGTCGGCGGACGACGCGCCGCTGGCCGAATACTTCAAGAACCCCAACTGGATTGCCGGGCGCGAAACGCCGGAGCGTTCAAACGAAGGAGCCCACCGATGAGCGGCAGCTGGACTGCGTCCGACAAACGCGTGATCGACACGAGCAAGGACGGACACGTCGCCGTGATCGAAATGAACGATCCGCCGGCCAACACGTACACGCACGAGATGATGCGTCAGCTCGACGAAGCGATTCTCGCCGCTCGCTTCGACAACGATGTCGAGGTGATCGTCATCACCGGTTACGGTGAGAAGTTCTTTTCGGCCGGCGCCAACATCGCGATGCTCAATGCGGTCACCCCGGAGTTCAAGTACATGTTTTGCCTGCACGCGAACGAAACGCTGCTGCGGCTGGAGCAGACGCCCAAGCTGGTGATCGCGGCGATCAACGGACACTGCGTCGGCGGCGGTTTGGAGATCGCAATGGCCTGCGACATTCGCATCGCGCGCCGAGATGCCGGCAAGGCTGGTCTGCCGGAAGTCGCGCTGGGTGTGTTGCCGGGAACGGGCGGCACGCAGCGGCTGGCGCGGCTCGTGGGCAAGGCGCGGGCGATCGAGTTGATGGTGACGGGCAAAACGTACTCGTTCGAACAAGCGCAGGACCTCGGCATCGTCAGCGAGATCTTCGATGGTGACGGCGCGGCGTTTCGCGCCCAGGCGCTGGCCTATGCCAAACAGTTCTGCTCGCCCAATAAGGCGCCGATGGCCGTCGGCAACATCAAGCGCAGCGTCCAAACTGGTGCCGAAATGCCTCTCCAGGATGCCCTGGCGCTCGAGCGCGAACTGCAGTCGTTGCTTTTCAAAAGTTCCGATGCCAAAGAAGGCATCGCGGCATATACCGAAAAGCGACCCGCCCGTTTCAAAAACGTTTGAGGAGCCGCACGGAGCTTCCGCTTGCCAGCGCATGCCCGACGGTGTAGAATCACCCCAGGATTTTCACATCCGGCAATTGGGCCATCTTTGTGGCCCATTCGCATATTCAAAGGAAAGGCGACATATGTTCGCACGATGTCTACGTACCACGCTCACCGCCTTGGTGATCGGTGTACTACTCCCGGTGGCTGCGATGGCACAAGCGCAGACCGGCACACTTTCAGGGACCGTTCGGACGGATGAAGGCGTGTCGGTCGCAGGCGCGATGGTGCTCGTCTCCGGCCCCCAAACCGCGCGTACCGTGTCCGATAACTCGGGCGCGTTTACCGTTGCGGGCCTCACCCCAGGCATCTACCACGTCGACGTCACGAAGGGTGGCTTTGTCCCGGCAGGCATCGACCAAGTGGTCGTATTTGCCGGCGAGACGCAGCCGCTGGCGGTGACGCTCGTCCAGGCAAACTTAAGTTCGCTGCGCACGATCGCGACGGTTCGTTCCGTCGGTACCGGCAGTTCCATTAATACGGGAGCCGCCGCGACCTCGATAATCGGCCGCGCAGAGATCCAATCGCTGGCCAATCCGCAGGTCAACGATTACGTCCAGCGCATCCCGGGCGCTTCGCTCGAGCGCGGTTCGAGCTCGCCCAACACGTCGGTCTCGCTCGCGGGTTCACAGCCCTACGAGACGCAAGTGCTGCTCGACGGCCATCCGCTCTCGGGCGGTCGTTACGGGACGTTCTTCTCGCAGTTCCTCAACTCGTATCAGCTGCAGAGCATCGAAACGGAAATCGGTCCCGGCAACACGACACCGTTCGCAGGAACGGCCGTTGGCGGTACGGTCAACTTTCTGACGCCGACCTTCACGCAGAAGACCACGGCGTCGTTTTCGACCGGTATCGATACCTACGGCACGCAGTTCTCCTCGATGCTGTTGACGGGCTCGACCCTCAACGACAAACTGCAGTGGGTCTTGGCCGGCGGCATCGGCGGCAGCAATGGGCCCTACAAGGGCCGTAGCGGCTGTCTGCTCGATCCAGCTCAGAAGCCTACGTGGAATACGCCGGCATCTACCGGCATTATCTCGACGTGCATGGCCATCGACAGCGCGTACGGCACGAAGGGCGAAGTTGCCAAGCTTCGCATCAACTTCTCGCCCGCAACGTCGCTCGAACTTGGCTTCGTCGGATCGCAAGCCAGTTATCTGCCGCAAAACACCTCGTACGGCGTGGATGCCGGCGGCGTGCCGATCGCGCAGTGTTTAAACGCAACTTCCGGCGGCATCGCCGGTCAGATCTGTACGTCACCCTACTTTGCAGGCTACGTCGGCAAGCCGACGCAGGGCTACTTCTTCTATCCAGGATCGGACGTGTACAACAACATGCCGATCTTCGAAGGACAGTTCAGCACGGCCATCGGCAACAACACACTTCTGATTCGTCCCTATGAGGGCTCGATCGCGCGCCATATCAACGGCGGCGGCGAGTCGAACTTCCCGCAGTTCTGGTATGATTATGGGAAGTATGGCAGCAAGTTCTGCACGGGCGGCCCGTCATACGGAAGCCCGGGCGCGACCGTCAGTGGGCTAACGGCGTGTATGCAAGGTCCGTACAGCACCTTCGAACACGATACGTTCAAGGGAACGACGTTCTCGTTCATCCATCCCTTCGGCAACGACGCGCTGAACTTCACCTACGACTATCACAGCGACTCGACATTCGCTTGTGCCGGCGGCGGTGCGTGCGGCGTGCAGGTCCCGGATACGACCGAGAAGTTCAACACGTTCTCGATTACCGGTGACTTTTCGTTCAAGGGCAACTTGTCGGCGAAGGTCGGCGGGTATCTGACGAACTGGAATATCA
>CAJDWF010000041.1_pt1 | contig 23239 bp, 25 predicted proteins | sample 7391541 | NCBI WGS metagenome assembly CAJDWF01 (sample SAMEA7055727, study PRJEB34461) | soil metagenome | biome: terrestrial ecosystem; feature: Peninsula; material: soil | place: Antarctica | collected 2016
CATGTATGCCGTGTCGATGTTCGACGTCACGACGTTAGGCATCGTGCAGAACGCCATGGGCGGGAGCACCAGCTTTTTTGCCGTGGATCTGCGGACGTACGATCGCCACATGGGGCCGACCACCATCGACGTTCCGGAAGCATCCGGGATGCGAACGCTGGCATTCGATACGTCGAGTCTTGCGCTCGATACGCACGCGTTCGCCACGCAGGCGCAATACGCGATCGCGCGCAGCGCAGACGGCTCTGCGATGATCGTCAATCTCGATCGCAATTATGGGCAGCCGGGGCAAGACGTGGGCTTCGTGCAGACCGATCGGCCGATCTATCGCCCGGGACAGGCCATCGATTTGCGCGCGATCGTGCGCAGGGGGCGTATCGGCGCATACACGCTTCCGAGCGGCACGCGCGCGGTGTCGGTCACGTCGCCAAACGGGGCGATCGTCTATCGTCACGATCTTAAGCTTGACGAGTTCGGAACGCTGCATGCGGAGGTGCGATTACCGCAGGATGCGCAGGTCGGCTACTATCAGATCTCCGTCGGGACGCTGCAAAGCGGCGTTGCGGTGGCCGCGTACAAGAAACCTGAGTACGAGATCTCGCTGACCGCCGGGCAAAAATACGTCATCGGCGGCGACACTGCCTCGTTCGCGCTCTCGGCGCAATACTTCTTCGGACGTCCGGTCGGCGGCATGCAATTGCATTACACGATCTGGAGTCAACCGCAGTTCGAACCGTACTTCGGCCCCTATCGCTTCATCGATACCTATCGCGTGTTTTCGCAACGCAAGAAGCTGGCCGAGGGCAGTTTCACCACCGGGAGCGACGGCCGCGCGAGTTTTGCGACGGCTACGGAGAAAACAAAGGCGGAGCAGTACCTCACCGTCGACGTGGACGGGCGCGATACATCGGGACGTACCGTCAGCGAAACGACGACGTTGCGCGTCGTGCCTGCGTCGTTTTCCATCGCGCTGCAGCCGACGCAATGGTTCGCGCAGCAAGGTCAGACCGACAACATTTCCGTCACGACAACCGGTTACGACCAAAAGCCACGTGCGGGCGTTGCCGTGATGGTGGCGATCGCGCGCACGCGCTGGGACGACAAGTCGCAGAAGACTGTGGTGGTCTCGACGTCAACGCGAGCCGTGACGACGGACGCGGACGGCAGGGCCACGCTGGCATGGGCCCCCGCGGCCGCCGGTGCGTACCAATTCACCGCTACTGCAAACGACGAGCGCGACAATACGGCCACGGGCAGCCTGTACTTGTGGGCCATCGGCGCGGGCGACGACTCGTGGATGGCGCCGATCGAACAGCCCGAGGTCATCGCGCAGAAAGGCACGATCGCGCGGGGCCAGCGCGCGCGGGTGCTCATTACGTTGCCGGCGATCGGGCGCGATGCATTGGTGCTGGTGTCCACCGATCGGCTGGTCTCGGTGCGCGCGATGCACGTCACCGGCCGCACCGCCGCGCTCAACGTGAACGCGCCGCCCGGGGCCTCAAGGTTCTACGTGACGGTGGAACTCCCCAACGAGAACGGCGTCTCGACCGCGCAGGCAATGATCGACGTGCAGCCCGCACCCGAGGGGCTTACCGTAACCATTACACCGCAGAAGAAGCGGTATGCGCCCGGCGATCGCGCGACGTTTACGTTGCGTGCCCGCGATGCGCGAGGAGCGCCAGTCCGCGCGCAGTTCGGCATTGGCGTGGTCGACGAAGCGATTTATGCCGTGCAGCAAGCGTCAATAACGACGGTGCTGGATACGTTGTACGGCGACGTCAGCCCGGTATATCCGGCCTATTCGTGGTTCCGACCCAACCGAACATTAAAGATCGCGACCGTGCAATCACGCCTCGTGCGCCCAGAGACCACCAACGACAACTACACGGTCGCAGCCGGCGTTCCGGCGCCGAACAACGCACAACTCCGCACCAACTTCCAGGATACGGCGTATTGGAATCCGGCAATCGTCACGGATGCGAAAGGCGACGCGACGATTTCGTTTGCGTGGCCCGATAACCTGACGACCTGGCGCGCCACCGGCGTGGCGGTATCGAAGGCGACGCAGGTCGGGCAAGGCGTCGGCAGCGCGCTGGTAACGAAAGACTTTCTCGTGCGCCTTGAGACGCCGCGTTTCTTGCGCGCGGGCGACCGCTCCACGATCATCGGCATCGCGCAGGGGCAGGCTGAGCGTCCTAGCGTTACGATGACGCTCGACGCAGCGCCGCTCGCCGGTTTCCCGAAGTCGGCGTCGGTAACGCTCGACGCCGATCAAAGCGCGAGCACGTCGTGGCCGGTGACCGCGCCGGGCGTCGGCGCAGCGCTCTTCACGCTGCGCGGGAGCGATGGTACGTTGAGCGACGGCACGCAAGTGCGGCTGCCGCTCTTGGCCGGAACTTCGCCCGAGCACGTGCGCGACGCCGGTACTTTACCGGAACAACCGAGCTTCACCGTGTCGATTCCGGCGGGGTACGAAGCCGGCGACGTGCACGTGACGCTCACGCCGAGCATCGTCGCCCAGCTCGTGCAGAACGTTCGCTTGTTGCAGATCTATCCGTACGAATGCACGGAACAAGTGCTTTCGACATCGCTGCCCGCCGTGTTCGTCGGCGGCGTGCTCAAGCGCGCGGGTATCGCGCAGCCGGCGGACATCAACACGTCGCAGATCGTCGCGAACGCACTCGCGCGCCTGGCGCAACTGCAGCATTCCGACGGCTCGTGGGGTTGGTGGGAATACGACAACGCGCATCCGTTTATGACCGCCTACGCGATGTATGGGCTCGCCGAGTTCCGTAAGAATACCGTGCCGCAGGCCATGTACGATCGCGGTGTCGAGAGCCTGATTGCACAGTTGGCGACGAGCAACGACGACACGCTGCGCTTTTGGGGCGGCGCGCAGCCCAACAGCGAATGGAACACGCGCGCCTTCATGCTTTTTGCGCTGGCGCAGGCGGCACCACAGCGCATCGATCGCGCGCTGCTGGCGCAGACACACGCGCACCTCGCGCAACTCAACCCCTACGCGCTGGCCGTCCTTGGCTTGGCGGATCACACGCTCGATGACGACGCAAACGCGAAACTCGTGCTGGCGCAGCTCGACGCTCGTGCGACGAATGACGGCGCGTGGACGTACTGGCACGGCGATACGTGGCATTATGCGTGGGAAGACGATCCGATCGAAACGACCGCTTACGCGCTGCGCTTGGAGACTGCGCTCGCGCCGACGTCTGCGAAGATCCCGCGCATCGTGGCCTTCCTGCGCGCCCAGCAGCGGGGCAACTGGTGGTACACTACCAAAGACACGGCTGCCGCAATCTATGCGATCGCCGAAGCGCTGCATCCGGATAAAGCGGAGTTTCATCCCAACGAGACCGTGCGCATCACGGTCGATGGAAAGGCCGTACAGACCGTGCATGTCACGTCTGCTATCCTCGACGCGGCAGACGCAAGCATCGTGATTCCCGCAGGCTCGCTGCACGATGGTTCCACGATTGCGTTCGACCGCACAGGAATCGGATCGCTCTACTGGTCCAGCGACGCCGTTCGCTACGTCCCGACCGACGTCGGCCAGACGCGCGACGCAAGCCAGAGTATACTCTCGCGCCTGTTCGCATCGCCGCCGAACCTGCAGATCACGCGCACGTACGAGGTCGGCCATCCCGGCCCGTGGCGCGTTGGCGATCAGATCACCGTGCACTTGAGCGTGCTGGCCCACAGCAACGTGCAGTACGTGCTGGTAGAAGACCCGTACCCAGCCGGCGCCGAGCACCAGGACATCCAAGGACACGCCGCCGACGCGCTCTGGAACGGCGTGCAACTGCTCGACGACCACGCAGCCTTCTTTGCGGATCGACTCTACGACGGTCAGCCCCTCACCGTTACCTACACACTGCGGGCGACGACCCCCGGCACCTACACGGCTCCTGCGCCCATGGCGGCGGCCATGTATGGCCCGCCGGTCACCAACGTCGGCCGTCGCGACACGATCACCATAGACCCGTAGTAGCCGAAGTCGTTTGACGCTCCAGGTGCCCTGTGCTATCGTAGGCCGGGGCCCGCGTTGCGGGTCCAGATTTTTTACGCGCGCCTGCGGGCCGCGACCGAGAGGGGGGTTGTTTAAGTATGGAAGTACGCGTTGCTCCTGGAGAGTCAATTGAGAGCGCGCTGCGCCGCTTTAAGAAAGCCACCCAAAAGGCCGGCATTTTGGCCGAAGCGCGCAAGCACGAGCACTACGAAAAGCCGAGCGTTCGCCGCAAGAAGAAATCGGCCGCCGCTCGCAAGCGTCGCACGTAAGGACCCATGGCTGCTCTTAAAGACCGCATGTCCGCCGATCTCATAACGGCGATGAAAGCGCGGGATCAGATTCGGGTCGACACCTTGCGGTCGGCCCTTTCTGCATTTACCTACAAGCGCGTCGAAGTCGGCGTCGATCTTACCGACGCCGACGAACTGGCGGCTGTCGCCCGCCAAGTCAAACAGCGCAACGACTCGATCACCGAGTTTACCAAGGGCAACCGCCCGGAGCTCGCCGAGAAAGAACGTCAAGAGCGCGACATCCTGCAAGTTTATTTGCCGGCGCAAAAGACCGCCGAAGACATTCGCGCCGTTGTAACCGCCGCCGTGGCGTCCCTACCCGCCGACGCCCGCAATCAAGGCGCCGTGATGAAGATCGTCATGCCCCAACTCAAAGGCCAAGCTGACGGCAACCTCGTCCGCGAACTCGTCACCGAAGCTCTAAAATAGCCGCGCCTCCGGAGATCCTATCCAGCGTGCATGTCGCGCTGGTCTTCTTCGTTGGGGAAGGCGCTATTCTCGCCGTAGGTCGCGGCTTCGTAATCGGCGCAGTCAGGGTGGCCGCACGCGCAGACTTCGTCGGCCGTCGCCGTCTCGCAGAACTCGCTGCAATACGTCTTGCCTTTGTCGACGGCGCAGTTGCAGCGTTCGTGGGAACAGGTTTCCATGACGGGGTCTCCTTACGTCGTCCCCTCTTGCCCATCGCGCGGCGCCCCTAACCTTGCGGCGCGGCCAGGTGTAACTCTGTGGGCCAGCGCAGGTAGCAAGGCATATGAATCGTGTACGCCTGCGCGCGGCGATCTCGGCGGCACTCTTGGCCGCGGGATTAGCCGGCTTTGTCGGTGCGGCTGCCGCGACGTCTTCGGAGGTCGTGATCGTTCCTATTAGCGGTACCGTTGACGACGGCATGGCGCATTTGGTCGAACGTTCCGTTACGCAAGCCAACCGCGACGGTGCGCGCGCGCTGGTGCTCGATATCGATAGCGGCGGTGGTTTGGTATCGTCGGCCTTCGACATCAGCGATGCGATCAAGACGGCCAAGATGCCGGTTATCGCCTACGTATCGGAACGGGCATATTCGGCGGCGGCGCTCATCGCGTTGAATGCGGGGCGCATCGTAATGGGACCGGGCGCATCGATCGGTGCGGCCGAGCCGATTCCATACAGCGACAAGATGGTCTCGGCGCTGCGCGGCGAGTTTGAATCGACGGCGCAGCGCACGCATCACGATCCGCAACTCGCGGGCGCGATGGTCGATAAAGACATGACGGCGCCGTACAAGTCGACGGGCAAAGTGCTCACGCTCAACAGCGACGACGCGGTTCGCGCGCACTTGGCGGCAAGTTCCGCTGCGACGCTCGACGGCGCGCTGGCGCAATCGGGGCTGCAGAACGCAACACAGGTGCGTACGAGCCTGACGTTCGGCGAGACGCTCGCGCGGTTCGCGACCGATCCCATCGTCAGCGGCCTACTGTTAACGTTGGGCATGCTGGGTTTGCTTATCGAGATGCAGACGCTGCACGGCATCGCAGGCACGATCGGCGTGCTCGCTTTCGTGCTGTTTTTCGGAACGCACGTATATGCGGGATTTTCGAACGGTCTCATCATCGCGCTGGCCGTCTTTGGTGTGGCAGGTATTCTTTTCGAGCTGCACGTGCTGCCCGGGCACGGCATACCCGGCATCGTGGGCGCGTTGGCGCTCGTGTCGGCAATCGTGCTCTCGTTCGGCGCAATGTATTTCTTCATCGCGCTTGAAACGCTCGCAAGCGCGATCGTGCTAACGGTGATCGTCTACTCGCTGCTCGCGAAGACGATGCCGGAGAATGCGTGGATACGTCGTCTCACGCTGGCCGCCGAACAGGGGCCGGAGTACGTTACGAGTGCCGACTTCACGTACTTGCGCGGACAGAGCGGTACGGCTACGTCGTTCTTGCGGCCGGCGGGCGTGGCCGCAATCGGTGGGCATCGCGTGGACGTCCTAACCGAAGGTGATTTTATCTCAGCGGGCAGCCCAATACGCGTGACGCGCGTCGAAGGCGCGCGCATATTCGTCGAACCCGACAAACACGGTCAAGGCAGCGCCTTGGCCACACGAGGATAAAGAGGATTACGTGGGCATTGGTTTAGGTTTGGGTGCGGTCATTATCATCGTCATCCTGCTGATCGCGTTTTTCATGTTTCTGTACTACTTTCCGATCGGACTGTGGGTGCGCACGATCGCGGCCGGCGTTCCGCTGGGTATCATCTCGCTCGTGCGCATGCGGCTGATCGGCATTCCGCCCAGCGTCATCGTTTCGAATTACGTGCGTGCGCGCAAAGCCGGCCTCGATCTTTCGGTCGATCAAATGCAGTCGCATTACTTGGCCGGCGGCAACGTGGATAAGGTGACGCTCTCGATGATCGCCGCACAGCGCGCGCAGATTCCGTTGGAGTGGCAGCGCGCGGCCGCCATCGACTTGGCGGGACGCGACGTGCTCGAAGCGCTGCAAACGTCGGTGAATCCCAAGGTGATCGAAACTCCGATCTTCCAGGGCGTCGCGCAGAATGGCATTCAGCTCAACGTGAAAGCGCGCATCACGGTGCGCAGTAACCTCGATCGCTACGTTGGCGGCGCGGGCGAACCGACGATCATCGCGCGCGTGGGTGAAGGCGTGGTCTCTGCAGTTGGCGCGGCGATCGATCATAAGGAAGTGCTCGAATATCCTGACCGTATTTCCAAGGCGGTGCTTGCAAAAGGCTTGGACGCCGGAACTGCATTCGAGATCGTCTCGATCGATATCGCCGACGTGGACGTCGGTAAGAACATCGGCGCCGAACTGCAGACTAGTCAGGCCGAAGCCGACCGGCGCATCGCTCAGGCGAAGGCCTCGGAGCGGCAGTACGCTGCGATGGCGTCAGAACAGGAACAGAAGGCAGAGACGCAGGCGATGCGTGCCAAGGTTGTCGAGGCGGAAGCCTCGGTGCCCCAGGCGATCGCGGAAGCATTTCGCAGCGGCAACTTGGGCGTGATGGACTACTATCGCCTCAAGAACATCCAGGCCGATACGGAAATGCGCGGTTCGATCGGCGGCAATATCGAAGGCGGCAGTACGGACCCGGGTGTCAATCCGCCTCCGCCAGCCAAATAAATGCACGGCATGAGCGCGGGGACGCTGATCTGGATCGGCATCGTGCTCTTTGCCGTGATCGCACGCATGGCCAAGACCGGGGGGCAAGTTCGGCAGCGCGGCGTCGCGCAGCCCCAGGCGCCGGTTCCGCGGCCGCACTCGTTGCCGCCGCAGCCGCTTCCGCCGCAGCGCACCGTTCGGCGCGTTAGCGTGGCAGCAACTGCACCGGTCTTCGCGGAACCGGAGCCGGAGGAGCCGGCTTCGGCGACGCTTGACCTGCCGCCCATGCTGGGCGCGGGTGCGACGCGGCCGTCCGTCGGAAGAATGACCGCGGCCTTTGCGGGTCGGGGTAGTATGATACGAGCGATCGTCGCTGCGGAAGTGATCGGTCCACCTAAGGCGTTTGTGGAGTTAGACAACTGGAGCCATCGACACAGAGAAGTATAGATCTGGGCGAGCTCGACGAACGCGTCCGGCTGTTCGGCGAGTACGACCGCAATCTCTCAGCCCTGGAAACCGCTTGCGCCGTGGCACTCCATGCCGACGGCGACCGCCTCCTGATTTCGGGTGACCAAGTTTCCGTGCAACGCGCACAGCGCGTCGTGGCGCATTTGTTGCAGGCTGCGCTTCGGGGCGAGCAGTTGACGCCACACGACGTAACGCTGGCGGCCGCTTCGGAGCGCGACGGATCTTTCGCGCCCGACGTGCCTGAGACGCTGGTTCGGACCCATCGCGGCAAACAGATACGGCCGCGAACCTCCGGGCAGCGCGCGCTGGTCGAGTCCATCGATCGTCACGCGCTGACGTTCGGCATCGGGCCGGCCGGAACCGGAAAGACGTTTCTTGCCGTGGTGATGGCGGTGCGCGCGCTCAAGGACCGTCGCGTCAGCCGCATCATTCTTTCCCGGCCCGCGGTGGAGGCGGGCGAGAAGCTCGGTTTTCTGCCCGGCGACGTCAAGGAGAAGGTCGATCCGTATTTGCGGCCGCTCTACGACGCGCTGGCCGAACTGCTCGACGACGCGGTCGTTGCAAAATATCTGGAGCGCGGCACCATCGAAATCGCGCCGCTTGCGTTCATGCGCGGGCGCACGCTAGCCGATGCGTTCGTGATTTTGGACGAAGCGCAGAACGCTACGCGCGAACAGTTGAAGATGTTTCTTACGCGCTTGGGCGACGGATCGAAGATGGTCGTCAACGGGGACGTGACGCAGATCGACCTGCCGGGAGGGGCGCGCAGCGGGCTTCCCGAGGTTCCGCGGCGCTTCGCCGACATCGATGAAATCGGCATCGTGCAGTTGAACGAAGCCGATGTCGTGCGCCATCCGCTCATAGGTAAAATCGTGCGCGCGTACGATCGCGTGCTCGAACCGTGATCTATTACCGCAACGACGTGCGCCGCAGCGGCGTGGATGGGCGCGCGCTCAAAGCCGTCGCGCGCAAGCTGCTGCATGCCGTCGACGAAGACGGCTCGTCGCTTTCGCTTATGCTAGTCGACGATGCGGCGATTCGCGAACTCAACCGCGAACATCGCGGCAAGGACAAAGCGACGGATGTGCTAAGTTTCCCCATCGACGGTGCGTCGTCCACGCGCGAGTCGCCGGGACCGGAACATCTCTTAGGCGACGTGGTGATCTCGTTGGACACGGCGCGTCGCCAAGCCGCCGATTACGACGCGTCGCTGCAGCGCGAACTGTATCGCCTCCTGATCCACGGCGTTCTGCACGTATTGGGTCACGATCACGAAGAGCCGATGGAGCGCCGCATCATGCGCTCGGAAGAGCGCCGGTTGGCCGATGCGATTGGCATGCCGTGGCCCTATTAAACGCGTTTCGTCACGCAGCGCGCGGCATCGCCTATGCGCTGCGGACGCAGCCCAACATGCGCATTCACGTGGCGATCGCAGTGGTCGTCATCGGGGTATCGCTGGCGCTGCGCTTAAGCAGAACGGCCGAGATCGCCATCGTGGGCGTGACGGCGCTGGTGCTGGCCCTGGAGCTAGCCAATACGGCCGTTGAGGCATTGGTGGACTTGATTTCTCCCCAAGCGCATCCTCTGGCGCGCGCGGCCAAGGACGCCGCGGCCGGAGCCGTGCTAGTGGCTGCCGCAGCCGCCGTGGTGGTGGGTGTCCTGGTCTTCTGGCCGGGCGCGATGCGGCCATAGTCCGCCGCTTGCCAAGGTCGCCGGAGCGTAGAGTCGAAACGGGGGATTCTTGATGTCATCCCCCGAGACCAACTGGCTCGAAGCCGTCGGCCTGATCCTTCTGATCGTCCTGGCCGCCTTTTTTGCCGCATCTGAAGCTGCCTTGGTCTCCATTTCGCGGCTTCGCGCCAGGAGCATGGCCGAAAAGGGCCTCAATCGCGCGAAGACGCTCGAACTGCTGCTGGGCGACCGCAACCGCTTTCTGACGTCTATCCTCATCGGCAACACGGTCGTGCTGCTGGTGACGGATTCGCTGGCAACGTATGCGTTGATACACCTGGGCGTTCCATATGCGGTGCTGATCTCGACCGCGCTGATGACGGTGCTGCTGCTGATCTTCGGCGAGATCATTCCGAAGACGATCGCAGTTGCGGACGGCGATCGCTGGGCGTTGCGCCTTGCTCCCGCGATGCAGCTCGTTGCGTGGGTTCTCGCGCCGTTTGCGAGCCTGGCACTTTTCGTGACCGGCATTCTGCTGCGCCCATTTGGGATCAAGCACACACATCAGATATTCGTGACGGAAGACGACATCCGCGCACTGGTCAATGCCGGCGCCGAACAACGCGTTATCGAAGAGCAAGAACGCGAGATGATCCACTCTATTATCGAGTTTGGCGATACGATCGTGCGCGAGGTAATGACGCCGCGCCCCGAGATCGTGGCGGTCTCCATCGATGATTCGGCGCGCCGCGCGCTGGATTTAGTTATCGCCGAGGGCTATTCGAAGCTCCCCGTCTACAAAGAATCCAAAGACGACATCATCGGCGTGGTACACGACCGCGAACTGCTGATCACGCTGGCCGACGGACGCCTGTCGCTCACGCCGCTCGAGAAGATCATGCGCGCGGCCATCTTCGTTCCGGATTCGAAGAAGATCGCGGACCTGCTGCGCGAGATGCAGCGCGACAAATTTTCGCTCGCGATCGTGGTGGACGAGTACGGCGGAACTGCGGGCCTGGTGACGATGGAAGATTTGCTCGAAGAGATCGTCGGCGAAATCCGCGACGAACACGACGAGGACGAACAGGAGCCGATCCGCATCGTCAACGAGTGCGAAGCCGTGGCCGACGCAGGCGTCAACTTGGAAGACATCAATGCCACCCTGGGAACGACGCTGCCGACAGAGGATTTCGAAACGATCGGCGGCTATACGGTGGGGCTCTTCGGGAGGCTGCCGGAAGAAGGCGAGGAGATCGACGCGGACGACCGCACGCGTCTGCGGGTAGACCGTACCCGCGGCCGTCGCATTCTCGCGGTACGCATTTTTACGAGCGGTCCCCTACCCGACGAGGACGGCGAACACGATCCGGAAAGAGAGAGCGATGCGCTCACCTGAAGAACTTATTGCCTTCGCGCAGGAAGCGCGCAAACGCTCCTACGCGCCCTATTCCAACTTTACGGTCGGAGCCGCTCTCGAGACCGAGAGCGGCGAAGTGATCTCGGGTGGCAACGTGGAGAACGCCAGCTACGGTGTCGGCACATGCGCCGAACGTAGTGCGGTGGTGCGCGCCGTGGCCGAAGGGCATCGCGTGTTTCGTAAGATCGCTATCGCGGGGCCCGAAGGTACACCGTGCGCGCCGTGCGGTGCCTGTCGGCAGTTCATAGCGGAGTTTGCGCCCGCGCTTGCGGTATACTACACGGCGCCCGGCGGATTCGTTTCCACGACGCTCACGGACTTGCTGCCCGCATCGTTCGGACCACATTCGCTCGAGGAAGCGAAGCGGCACTAATGACCGCGCCGCGCGCGTATCGCACGCGCGGAATCGTGCTGCGTTCGCGCAACTTAGGCGAAGCCGATAAGATCATCACGCTCTTTACCACCGAGCGTGGCAAGGTGAGCGCCGTGGCCAAAGGCGTGCGCCGCGCGAAGAGTCATTTGGCTGGCCGCCTGGAGTTTGCCACCGAAGCGCTGCTGCAGATGCATCGCGGCCGTTCGCTCGACGTAATCGTCTCCGCAGAAGTGTCGCGCGCGGATTGGCAGGGCATTGTGAACCCCGCTGGGTTCGCCGCCGCCAGCGTGGCGATCGAAATCGTCGATGCGCTGTGCGAACCGGATCTGGCGCTGCCCGACGTCTACGCGCTGCTCGACGGAGCGCTGGCGGCGGCGGCCTCTAGCGATGACCCCATGTCGATGCTGCCGCGCTTTCAACTGCGCCTGCTCGACGCATTGGGGCTGGCGCCGCCGTGCGATGCCTGCGTGCGCTGTGGCCGCGCGCTTGGCGACGGGGCGTGGCTAGACGAAGAGTCCGGGGGCTTGGGCTGCGCGGCGTGCGGCGAAGGCTGGCGCGATGCGTTGGCGCTCGACGCCGCCGACCTCGCAAACTTCACGGCGATCGCCGCACCGCGCGGTAGCGGCGCCGCGCTGCACGCGCGCCCGCACGTCGTCGACGCGGTGGATCGCTTACTGCGCCATCATCTCGGCCGACGCACGCGTTCGGGCGCGCACGCCGCGGAGTTCGCGAGGTGAGCGCAATCCTGGCGCTCGACGTCGGCAGCAAGCGCATCGGCGTGGCCGTGAGCGATCCGAGCGAAACCTACGCGCTGCCGCTCCATGCGATCCAACGCACCAACGGGCGCGCCGACATGGCGGCGATCGTAGCGGTTGCCACGGAGTACGCCGCCGACGTGATCGTGGTGGGTGATCCCCTTACGCTCGCAGGCACGCGCGGCCCAGCCGCGGAGAAGATGGATGCCTTCGTCGAAAAGCTGCGCGCGGCGTATGGCGGCAGCATCGTGCGGGTGGACGAGCGTCTGACGACCGCGCAGGCATCGAAGACGCTTTTGGCGGCCGACGTGTCGCGCGCGCGTCGCAGGCAAGTCGTCGATGCGATGGCAGCGGCCTTGATTTTAGAAACCTATCTCGCGCGCAGGCGCAATCGGAGCAACCCAACGTGAAAATGGTCCTGCGCGTCGTCGGCGCGGCGGTGGCGGCGGCGGTGTTGGTGGCGTTCGTCGCCGCAGGCTGGTTTGCAAACGCGGTTTTCCGCGACACATCATTTCCCGCATCGTCGGTCGATGTGGTCGTCCCGCGCGGTTCGACGTTCGATGATATTGCGGCGCTGCTGGCGCAGCACGGCGTCATCGGCAACGCGTTGGCGTTTCGCGTGCTAGGTAAAGTGCGCCACATTGATGGCGACGTGCGAGCGGGCGAATATCGCTTTCCCGCACATCAAACGCAGAACGCGGTGCTGCGCGCGCTGCTTACCGGCGGCGCGCAGGTGGCTGTATGGGTGACGTTTCCGGAAGGCTTTACCGCCAAGCAGATCGGCGAGCGTCTTCAGGATGCCGGCATCGGCCGCGCCGACGGTTTCGAGCAGGCCTTCAAACGCGACACGATCCTGGTGGACGGTACGCGCACGAAAAGCATGGAAGGCTACTTGTTCCCCTCGACGTACCTGATCCCCAGCGATGCAAGTCCGACGGACATCGAACGCATCATGACCACGGCGTTCTTCTCAAACTTACCAAGCGATGTCGCGGCGCGCGCGAAGGCGCTGCATTTCACCGTACCACAGATCGTGACGATTGCGTCGTTGATCGAGGCCGAAGCCAAGGTTGACGAGGAGCGCCCGATTATGGCGAGCGTCTACTACAACCGTCTGCGTCTGCACATGCCGCTGCAGGTGGATGCCACGATCGAATACGCGTTGCCCGAACACAAAACCGAGCTATCGTTTGCCGATCTTCGCATCGACTCTCCCTACAATTCTTACATCCACCTAGGGCTGCCGCCCACGCCCATCGGCAACCCGGGCGGGCCATCGCTGCAGGCCGCCTTCCACCCGGCCAAGACGGGGTACCTGTATTACGTGTACAAAGGCGGAGGCCATCACGCGTTCGCCAATACGCTGGCGGAGCACAACGCCAACGTTGCAAAGTACGAGAAGTGAAAGGAGCCCCATGACTTCAAACAACGGCGAAAGCAATGGAGCGGCGGAAGAGCGCGGAGCGCTGGAGCTGCGCGAAACACTGTTCGTCAAGACGAAGGATGGTGCGGAGCTTCCTTTCGAGGTCGTCGGCGTACTGGAAGATGCCGAGGACGGCACGTCCTACGCGGTGCTCATGCACGAGGGCGAGGCCGATGGTGGCGATGAGGAGGACGACGGGCAAGAGTTCATCGTCACCGATCTCGACGGCAACCTGCTCGAAGACGACGCGCTCGCGCAGGACGTTCTCGACGACTTCCTCGCATTTGCCGAGGAGGCCGGCGACGACGGCGGAGCCTCGTAACATTCGCATTCTGTTCCTCTCTGCAAGCGTCGGCGTCGGACACGTGGCGGCAGCCGATGCGGTCTGCGCGGCGTTGCGCGCCGACGACCCGGGCGTGCAGACGCGCATCGTCGATTCGTACAAGTATGCGGCGCTCGCGATGTCGCGCGTCGTCTCCGACGGCTATCTGCAGATGGTCAAAACGGTGCCGCAAATGTACCGCTACATCTATGGGCGCGCAGAGCGCGCGACCGAGGCGGGGCCGTTTCGCACGTGGGCGCATCAGTTTGCCGCGGGTAACCTGCGCGCGCTGATCGCGACTGAACGCCCCGACGCGGTGGTGTGCACGCACGCTTTCCCGTGCGGTGTAATGGCCGAGTACAAAAAAACGTATAACGACGCTCCGCCCATCTACGGCATCGTCACGGATTTTGCAGTTCACGGGTTTTGGATGCACGCTAACGTGGATGGCTATGCGGTGGCTACGGAAGCGATACGCCGCAAGATGATCGCGCGCGGTATTCGCGGTGACCGCATTCGCGTGAGCGGCATTCCGGTGCATCCTCGTTTCGCCAAGAATATCGAAGCGCGAGACGCGCTACGCGAACGTTTGGGTGTGCCCGTCGGGCGCCAGCTGGTGCTGATCATGGGCGGCGGTTTGGGCTTAGGCCCGATCGAAACCATGATCCGATCGCTGCATAGCGCAGCTGCGCCCGTGTGCGCCGTGGTGATTACGGGAAGAAACGCGAAGCTCGAAGCGCGCGCTGCTGCCGCCGCGCGGACGGTAGGGTGTCCCGTGCGCGTGCTCCGCTTCGTGGACAATGTGGACGAGTATATGCATGCGGCCGATCTGCTGTTGACGAAACCCGGTGGGCTGACCACGGCGGAGGCACTCGTAGCCGGCGTGCCGATGGTGTTGTTCAAACCCCTTCCCGGGCAGGAGGAGCGCAACGTGCGCTATTTGACGGAGATCGGCGCGGCGGAGTGCCCGGCAACGCCGAAGGCGCTGCGATCCGCCATTCGAGAACTGTTAGGCGACGAAGCGCGGCGAGTGCGCATGCGCGTTGCGATCGCGCAGGCCGCGCGGCCAAATGCGGCGCGCGACGTTGCGCGCGCCATCGTCGCGCTGACCGTTAGTGAGGAGGCCACCGCGTGAAATTGCTGAGCGATCGCACGTACGCATTTTGGCTCGCGCTGTTGCGAATCTTTTTGGGTATCTTTTGGATCATGCATTCGCTGCCGAAGTTTACGACGGGATTTTTCATGCCGCCCGATGGCATATTTGGGAAAATGGCCGAACGTGGCGCGATGGGTTCGACGGGCGCATATCACACTTTTCTGGTTAATGCCGTGATTCCAAATATCTATGTGTTTGCAAACCTCGTGCGTTTCGGCGAGATGCTGGTCGGCGTGCTGCTGTTCTTGGGACTGCTCACGCGCCTGGGCGGATTCGGCGGCATGTTTTTGCTGACAAACTACATGCTCGTGCAAGGCGAAATGACGTCGCTGCAAGGTTGGACGACGTTGGATGGCTTGGCGTTCGTCCTCTGCGCGCTGAACTTCGTGGTTCCGACGGGCAGAATGATCGGTTTCGACGCGTTTCTCGCGCGGCCGAAAGCCGAGGGCGCACCGCCGGCGCGTCCGCAGAAGGGACCGTCGGTCTCCACGGCATCTGGCACGCCGATTCATGCGGAGTTCGTGGAAGAAGAACCGCCGCCGCCCGACGACAGTGACCCGCGGTCGACGTAAGTCGCACGAGGTGCGCACTAGGGAGAGCGCAGGGGTTCGTGGTATAGTCAGCGCGGTCGCGGAGAGGTGGCCGAGCGGCTGAAGGCACTCGTTTGCTAAATGAGCATACCTCAAAAGGGTATCGAGGGTTCGAATCCCTCCCTCTCCGGGTGGGTCTTTGCTTGGCACCTCACCCGATGGCAGGTAAGCTAAGCGTTGCGGCGTAATCGGATGAGTCGCTTTTGCGGTCGTAGCTCAATTGGATAGAGCAACAGGCTACGAACTTGTAGGTTGGGGGTTCGAGTCCCTCCGACCGCAGATAGACGAAACGAGCCTCGCATATTTGCCCGGCTCGTTTTTTTTCGATGCTTCCGCGGCTATGGTTGTTTGGGAACGAAGACGATCGTAGACTGAGGATAATCGAGGACGATTTTAGCGAACTGCTTGAGGAACTCCAAGCCTACGAGACCGTTATTCCCCGAGAACGAGCCGGACTTACACGTGCGCGGGCTCTGATAGATAATCGGGCCCAACGTCAGCGTGTCGAGGCTCCCGCATTGCTCGATCTCATAGGCCCCGCTGACGCCCGCACCCACTTGGAGCGACTGAAAATATCCCTCGAGCGTGTTATCGACGAGCATTGGGATTTTGTGATCGTAAAGAAAATGCGAGGCGATCAGCACGTTGATGGGCGCGCCGGTATCGAGGATCGTCGAGATCGTCGCGCCACCGTTGACCTTCATCGGCACGCTGGGTTGACCGCTCGAAAGATCGGCGACCACGTGCACGCCTGGGATGGTGGTGATGTCCACGGTGCTCGGGTCCGCAACCTCGATCGTTCCATTGGAGATGTCGAGCGTCACGACGGCTGCGCCGAAAAGATCGTACCCGATGAGCCCGTCCGAGTCGCCGCCCTTTCCGCCATACGTCAGTAGCACGTTGTTGAGCGTGTTATCGCCGATCGTCACCGTGTCTGCGCGCGCGGTGTGCGTTGTTAAGCTACCTGCGATGCCTTGCGCCATTGCCGTGCCGAGATCTTTAAGTTTGGCACGAGCGGCAAAACCTGACGAGAGAAAGATGCCATCTGCGCCGGTGTCGAGGATGAACGTGCCGGGAACGCCATTGATGCTAGCATGCACCTTCAAACGAAACGCCGTCACCTCCAGCGGTATCGCGGCGGGGGTGCCGAACTTCCAAACCGCCGTTTGCGCAGGTGGATGCAGCGCGGAATCGGCAATGATGCCATTGACTTTAAAAGCACTGTTCGTGTACGTTACCGCGCTACCGTCGTACTTGAACTTCGCAACGATCTTTTTACCGGGCGAGACGTCGGAATATCCGAGAATGGTGATGCCGAGCTCGTACTCGCCGCCGGGATCGATGACGGCGCGTTTGTACGCGCCCGTCGCGGGGTCCACGTAGAGATCCACAGGGAAGGCGTTGGCTTGCGTCACGCGATACACGTCGGTGGGCGTGCCGTTGACATCTTGCGTGCCGCGCGCTACCCACGGCAGCGAGGCGAGCGCATCGGCTACGAATAAGTCGGTGGCCAGCTCTTCCTTGGCCTGGTCGCCAATGATCGGCACGGTCATGCCGTTTTGGTTCGTTGACCAAAACACGTTGCCGGTGAAGCCCTGGTGAATCGTGAACGTGGATTTCGTCTCGGTCGTATCCTGGCGATACACTGCGCCGATGCGCAGGATGCGTGACGTCGATACGATGCTCGCGTCCTTGTCGCGGGTTGCCGTGTCCGTGTAGGCCAGTGTGGCGATGCTTCCGTCGCCGTAACTCCAGCCGGTGTATGCGCGGTGCGCCGCTAAGTCGGAGGCAGCATCGCCGGCGCGAGCCGGGGTCGTCGGGAGGAGCGCAACAAACGCCAGCGCCAAGAGGAAAGGAAGCGTACGTACCTTCATTCGTCCGCGCCTTAGCGACCGAGCCGGTTGAAACCTCGCGGGGGTTCTGGTAGTATCCGGTGTCGAACCAAAAACTGGACCTCTTTCGGCTCGGTAGCTCAGTGGTAGAGCAGGGGACTCATAAGCCCTTGGTCGCTGGTTCAAATCCAGCCCGAGTCACCAAAAACTTTGAGGACGCCCGTATGTCAACGCTGCCCTGCGACTTCTGCCCGCATCCCGTGGATCGCGCGCAGATGGAAGAGATCGAAATCTCGCATTACGTACCCGATTCGTCGGGCGACGATTTGGCATACGCACGCACCTATTTTTTCGGACACCCGGACTGCGTGCGCAAGTTCTACCGCACCCTGGTGGATCACAAGCTGGATCTCTTCAAACACATGCCTAGCACCGGCGCGCCGCCGGAGAGTCCGCACCCATAACACGAGCGCCCGTAGCGTAGCTGGATAACGCACAGCCCTCCGAAGGCTGGGATCGGGGGTTCGAATCCCTCCGGGCGCACCATTTCCTTATGACGAACGAAGAGCAGAACGATACGGACGCTGCCTATATGCGGCGCGCATTACAGTTGGCCGAACGTGCCGAAGCGGCGGGCGACGTACCCATTGGCGCGCTGCTGATCGATGGCGATTTGGCGATCGAAACCTGGAACGAAAAAGAACGCACGTCCGATGCAACGGCGCACGCGGAGATGCTGGCGTTGCGCGAAGCGGCACGCGCACGTGGCGCGTGGCGTCTTTCTGATGCGACGCTCTACGTAACCAAGGAGCCGTGCATCATGTGTGCCGGCGCGCTGATCGCCGCGCGCGTGAAGCGCGTGGTGTATGGGGCGCCCGATCCCAAAGGCGGCGCCGATGGCGGCGCGTTCGATATCCTACGGTCACCCAAGACCAATCACCGCCTCGAAGTCACGGCCGGCGTACTAGCGATTGAGGCGGCCGAACAGCTGCAACGTTTTTTTCGAGCGAGGCGGTAAGCAGGGGCGACATATGGTCCGCGGCTAAAATTGCGCGCGGAGAGGTGGTCGAGTGGTTTAAGGCACCCGCCTCGAAAGCGGACGAACGTGATGAACGTTCCGAGAGTTCGAATCTCTCCCTCTCCGCCACGTCCAAGGCCCCGGCAGTATTGCCGGGGCCTTTTGCAATGCTAGCTTGCTGAAGGCTGTGGTAACGGCGATGCGGCTAATCGCGGATCCGGCGGCGCCGATGGAAACGTGAATTGGTCGAACGCGATGTCGGCGCTCGCGCGAAAGGAAATGCCCAGCGCGTGCTGCGACGCGCCGAACGTGCCGTGCGTGACGACCCAGTGGCCGTCGATGACGGCATAGTCGAGCGCGATGGTGGAGTCGCCGGCGGTGAAGCGCTCGACGATGCGCGAGGGCAGGTGGGTCTGCGGGTCTTCCACGATCTCAGCCGGGTACGGACAGCCCGAACTACAGCCTGGATCATCCGTCAGCCGCGACGTCGGGTCGATGATCAAATGCAAGGCATCGGCGGTTGAATCGGCGGCATAGCGCGGTGCCCAATAGCTGTTGTATGGCACCACCACGTTAACGCTTGCATCGCTTGGAATGGGAAAGAGCCACGGCTGTCCGCGCGTGATGCTGATGTCGAGCTTGTGCAGATTCGCAAAATACGCGTAGCCGAAGTTCGAGAGCGGATCGAAATAGGGAATAATCGGAAATGCTTGCCCAATATTTTCGCCGCCTTGCGGCAAATCTTTCATCACGGCGAAGTTATCGGCGTTGCGCACCATCACATAACGGTCGATTTCTTTGGAATATCCGCCCACCGACGCGCTGACGTGCGTGCGTTCCCGATACGTCATGTACGTGGGAGCGCTCGTCGTATACGCTTGCGTCGTGCGGTTGATCAGCATCGCCAAAGCCGCGTCTGGAAAGAGCATCGTTGGCGAGAGGGTTCGCGGGCATCGTCGCCGCACCTCGACAGTATGATCGTCGAGCCATCTAAGGACATTACCGCGCGCGTTGTCGAGCTGCGCCGAGACATTCACCGCCACCCCGAGCTCGGATTTGAAGAAGAACGAACCGCTTCGTTGGTCGAGAGCGAACTCGATGCGCTGGGTATCGAACATCGCCGCATCGCCAAAACCGCGGTCGTCGGCGTCATTCGCGGCGCGAAGCCGGGCAAGGTCGTTGGTCTGCGCGCCGACATGGATGCGCTGCCGATCACCGAGCGCAGCGGCCTACCGTTTGCATCCGAAGTGCCGGGCAAAATGCATGCCTGCGGGCACGACGCGCACACGGCGATGCTAATGGGCGCCGCGCGAATTCTGGCGGACATGCGCGACGAGTTGCAAGGCACCGTCGTGTTGCTCTTTCAGCCGGCAGAAGAAGGCCCGGGCGGTGCCGAGCCGATGATCGCCGAGGGCGCGCTCGATAATCCGCGCGTGGAAGCGGTGGCGATGCTGCATGTCGATCCGCGTTTACGTGTCGGCCACATCGGCATTACGCCTGGCCCCGTCAACGCATCCGCAGACGAACTATTCGTTACCGTGCACGGACGCGGCGGACACGGCGCGTATCCTCACGATGCGGCCGATGCAATACCGGCGGCGTCGGCGATCGTGCTGGCACTACAGAACATTGCGGCGCGCGAAACGGATCCGCTCAAGTCCGTCGTGTTGACGGTGGGCACGATCAACGGCGGCTATCGCAACAACGTGATCGCGGACGAAGTGAAGATGACGGGCACGCTGCGCGCGCACGATCCCGACATTCGCAACGGATTAGAAGCGCGCGTACGGCGCATCGTTGACGGCGTTGCGTCGGCATATAACGTGAAAGCCGAAGTGAAAATCGGCTACGGCTATCCGCCCGTCGTGAACAATGTGACGCTTGCGGAAAATTTCCGCGAGTATATGCGCGCGAACAGCGGGCTGCAGGTCGATAGTCCGCTGCCGACGATGGGTGCCGAAGACTTTGCCTACTTCGCCAGCCGCGTGCCCGGCGTGCATGCGCGTCTAGGTGTGAGCGAACCGGACGGTAAATCGCATTATCCCGGCCACTCGGCAGAGTTCCGAATCGACGAAGACGCGTTGCCGATCGGTGTGAAAACGCTGGTGGCGTTCGCTACTTCCGTGGGGTCGGGCGAGGTAGCGCTACCCAAGGGATAGTAGCCGTTTGCACGGGCAGGCCCCATTAGTAGGGCGTCGAAGCGCGAGAAATGGCGATTTCATTGGCCGGGAGCCTGGACATAGAGGCCCCCATCGAAGATGCTTTTTCGCTGCTCTGCGCCGTCGAGAAGTGGCCTGTGTGGTTGTCGTTTTTGCGCAGTGCGCAGCTCGCCGATCCCAAAGCCCCGCTCACCGTCGGCAGCGAAGTCGTGCTGCGCTCCAGCATCCCGGGCGAGGCGGAGCAGGTGTACGAAGTTGACCGTCTCGTCGGCAACCATCAGCTCTCGCTAGTGGGCGCGTTTTCCACGCAGCGACGGTTGGACTTCCGGATCGAGCGCAAAACCGCGCGGGCGAAGATGCACATCAAACTCACGTATCCGGCGTATCACGGGCGGGTCGGAGCGTTCTTCGATCGCGTGCGCAACGGCCGCAAACTGGAAGCGGCGATCGAACACTCGCTCGAGCTCTTCCGCGGCCTGGCCGAGTACAGTCGGCGGTCACCGGACGCATTGCTGGCCGACATTTGACCGTCGCGCTGGCGCCCTCTGCGCTTGGCAATCTTGCGGCGGGAGTGCTAAACTAACGTTGATATGCCCTTGTACGATTATCAATGCGCGGACTGCAAGCACGTCGTGGAAGTGCGCCATGGATTTAACGACACGTACGCAGACGCGTGCCCCAAGTGCGGCGGCGCGATGATCCGCGTTTTCAACCCTGCGCCCATCGTGTTTAAGGGATCCGGTTTCTACATCACGGACTCGCGGCCGAAGTCATCGTCCTCGAATGAATCCAAGCCTGCGGCTGAATCCAAGCCTGCGGCTCCTGCCGCCGCGCCCGCGAAGCCGTCTACCGATAAAGGATCGGCCGCCTAAACAGGCTATGATGTGGTTCGTATGGGGTTGCGTTGTTCTGAGCGTGTTACTCGTCCTGGTGGCGGCCTCGGTGTTGCTCGTAGCAGCGCAGCGTCTCATACGCCACCTGGACGCCGTTTCCGACGCGACGCCGCTCCGCGATGCGGCCAATATTCCAGCCAACTGCAGCGCCTCGTAGCGACGGGCGACGCGCTATCGGCTCTAGACACGCGCGCGGATGCGGCTCGCGAACTTTTGAACGAAAGCCTGCGGCGCCTGAAATCGCCCTTATTCTACTTCGGGCGGCTCCCATGACCAGCCAGCCGGCTCGATCGTCGGTAGAGCAAATGGGTTCACCGAATGGTGCCGTCGGCTCGTCGTCAGCCGGCGGAAACTCGTAGCCGGTCTTCGGGGAGATTGCTTTCGGCGTCAACGGCGCAGCGGCGGTCGGAGCGTGTGCCGCTACGGCAAGGCTCGGAGGCGGCCCGGAGTTCAACGCACAGCGCTTCCCACCCGAGGGTATCGATGCGTTGCGACTCGCGCGACGGAGCCGTCCCTCGTGGGCCTAACTTTACACGCAGGTGCCGGATCAGGTAAAGGCGCACCCTGCATCATGAAAAATATATCTACGAGATTTATGCACATAGCGCTGCTCACCATCGTCGCGATCGGGGTGGCGACCGTGGGTGCCTTTGCCGACTCGCACTTCCGCATTGCCGGTGGCGGCTATGGAATCGAGCCGGGGGGTTCTGCGTTCCTGCTCTGTCTGGACGAGAATAAGGACATCAAAAACGGTGCCACGCCGAAGACGCATATCCAGCCGACGGGCTTCAGCGGCCGCGTAGGCAACGCTATTGTGGTGAGTTGTCCCAAGTAAGGCGAAGACCGCAGCATAGGCACTGCTAAACACGAACCTGCTTCGCGCGGGTTCACCTCGTGGATGTGGTGGGGAAAGTGGGACTTGAACCCACACGAGTTGCCCCGGCCGCTTTTGAGGCGGCTGCGTCTGCCGTTCCGCCATTTCCCCAGGCGAACTGCCGCGGGTTCGATAGCGCGGGCGCGGGTCCTTGCAATGAGAAGCGCAGCGTAACGTCGCTGTTGGCGGGCAGCGGCGTGCGCACCAGCACATAGCCGGGCTTGTTTTGCAGCGTGTAGCGGAAGGGCAGTCCCGGCGAGAACGGCGGCGCCGGCTCGTCGCCAACCGGCGGAAACTCGTAGCCAGTCTGATGCGATCCATCATGCCGGTGAAGCGCGCATTGTGCGATTCCGTACCACGTTTCTGCCGACGTGTGCGCTATACTGCGCTCGGTGCTGGCGGACGCCCGGACGAAACGGCCACGGCTACCATCTGGAGGTTAACGGACGTGACTGACCCTTTAAGGGTACACCAAAGCTACGCTGACCGAAATGGCTAGCCGTTTTTCGCGCTTCTTCTTGCTCGCTGCGTTGGTTTGCATGATCGTGGTGGCGCCTCGAGCCGCGCTGGCGATCGCGCTCTTCGCGAACGGCCAAGGAGTCACGTGCGGGCAGTGCCACAACGTACCCCCAAACCTTAATGCGTACGGCCGTTACGTCATGGCGACGAACTTTGCAAAGATGCTCGATGCGCACGCGCAAATGCGCGAGAATCTCCGTGATCCGGTGACTCTTTTCGTAGCCGGAGACGGCGGGAATGTCGCCGATCCGAATATGCCGAAGATCGTGTTGGGACTGCTGCAGGTGAACTCCGCAGGGTATCTAGGCTCACAAGTGACCTATTATGCGTCGGTCCCGATCGTTGACGGCGGTTTCCCCGCTTCCGGTT
>CAJDWF010000028.1_pt1 | contig 22020 bp, 25 predicted proteins | sample 7391541 | NCBI WGS metagenome assembly CAJDWF01 (sample SAMEA7055727, study PRJEB34461) | soil metagenome | biome: terrestrial ecosystem; feature: Peninsula; material: soil | place: Antarctica | collected 2016
ACCCTCTGCGCGCGCGCGATCGTAGACGGCGGTAAACTTTGATGGCGGATTGCCGACCTCGGCCGAATCCAAACCTACGGCAACGATGCGCGCGTTACCCAGCGCGATAACCGACTCGAGCGTCGCCATTGCCGACTCCGCCGAAAGGTCGCGCAGAAAACACGCGATCATGTGCGACGTGATGCCGAACGAGCGCTCTCCGTCGGCCAACGCGTGCGCGATCCCGTCAACCACCACGGGCAGCGCAACACCGCGATCGGTGTGCGCCTGCGGATCGAAAAAAACCTCGGCATGACGCACACCCTGCGCGGCAGCGCGGCGCAGATAGGCGGTGGTGAGGTCATAGTAATCCTGCTCTTTGCGCAGCACGTTCATGCCGGCGTAATAGAGGTTGAGGAATGACTGCAAATCGGTAAAGTTGTACGCGTGTCGCAGTTCGTCAACGTTTGCATATGGAATCGCGACACCGTTGCGGGCACCGATCGCGAAGATCAGTTCCGGCTCGAACGTGCCTTCGATATGCAAATGCAGTTCGGCTTTAGGAAGCGCGAGCGTATCGATCACGAGGCGGCAGGTTCGGCAAGCATGCGGAAGTCCCCCTCGCGGCGCGTGATGCCACGCGCGTCGAACCATTCCAGGAGCGGCATCGCATACTTGCGCGACGTGCCCAGGAGGTCGCGAAACTCCGCCACGGTGATGCGGCCACGTTCGCGCAGCGCGGCCAGCGTGCGGCGCTCGACTGCTTCGAGCTGCGCGCGGCGATACAAGTGCGGGCCCACGCGTTCGATCTCGCCCAAGGCCTCCAACGCGTCGAGCGCGCGCGAGAGACCCGGCGTCGTTGCATGACGCATGGCGGCCGCGACGTCGTCGTGCGCCGCGGGGAGCAGTTCCACTCGGGGATCGCGCGGGATGTGTTCGTCGAAGAACGCACGCTGTTCGTCGGTCAGGCGTGGCGCGAAACCGACGCGCGCGTAGTAGCCCGCGCGATACATCAAACTAGCGATAGCAAGTGCGGGCGCTAGTGTAGCGATGAGTTCGGTTTCAGAAACGCGCAGAGCGCGAGCGAGCGCAAGCGAAGTACAACCCATCGCCCACGGCTCGTCGCGCTCTTGCGCTTCGAGAATTGCGACGACGCGTTCGAGCATCGTCGGTGGCGGTTTACGCTACGTGTTTGGCGAGCATCGACGTGATGACGTTTTCCGAAACGTATCCCACGATGCGATCGACCGGCTGTCCGCCCTTGAACAGGATGAGACACGGAATACCCGACACCTGATACTGACCCGCAAGCGACGGATTCTCGTCGGTGTCCAACTTCACGAACTTCGCCTTGGTGGAGTTCGCTGCGGCCACTTTCTCAACGACCGGCGCGAGCATCTTGCACGGGCCGCACCAGGTGGCCCAAAAATCGACCAACACCGGCTTGTCGTTGCTTAAGACCTCGGCCTGGAAGTTCGCTTGCGATACCGCGGGTAATGCACTCATCGTCTGTCAAAATCTCCTGTGTAGTCTATAACCTTCTGCTCGGGTAGTTGGTTTCCAGCCAGGTAGCTGTCCATCTCGGGTAGCTGTCCATCTCGAGGAGCTGTCCTTCGACTTCGTTCGCTTCGCTCACTCCGCTCAGGATGACGGGCTTATTCCTTGTCATCCTGAGCGGAGCGCCGCAGGCGCGCAGTCGAAGGACCGCTTCGCAGCTACATCTCCGTTTGTTGGGGTTCTCCGGTTATGTCGGTGAGCTGTGCTGCTTGCTCGCCCAAGTTGGTGATGGCGATCACCTCGCTGCCGTCGGTAAGTTTTTGCAGCCGCACGCCCTTTGCGTCGCGACCGGTCTTGCGGATTTCGCTGACCTTCAGGCGAATCACCTGATTTGCCGACGTGATCATGAGCAGTTGATCGTCGGACGCCACCAGGATTTGATCGACGACCTTGCCGATGTCGTCACGTTGACGGGCGAAGGCCTTCACGCCTTTGCCGCCGCGTGACGTATGACGGTAGTCTTCGATCGGCGTGCGCTTTCCGTATGCGAGCGTCGTGACGAGCAACACTTCTTTTCGATCGGGTTCGACCACGTCCATTGCGATGATGGCGTCGCCCTTTTCGAGCGTCATCGCCTTTACGCCGCGGGCGCCACGGCCCATAGCGCGCACGTCCTTTTCGTTGAAATGCACCGCCATACCCAGTTCGCTTGCGAGCAGGATGTCGCGCGTTCCGTCGGAGAGGTTGACCGTCAGCAGGTCGTCGCCGTCGTCGAGGTTGATCGCGTTGAGGCCATTGCGCCGCACGTTGGCGAACTCTTCGAGCTTGGTCTTTTTGATGACGCCTTTGCGCGTGACCATCACGAGGTACTTCTCGTCTTCGAACTTGTCGATCGGGAAGACCGCGGTGACTTCTTCGCCCGGCGGCAGCGTGAGCAGGTTAACCAGCGCCGTGCCGCGCGCCTGACGCGTAGTGTCGGGCACTTCGTACGCGCGCAGGCGATAGACACGGCCCTTGCTGGTGAAGAAGAGCACGTGGTCGTGCGTCTTGGTCACGAAGAAGTTGCGCACGATGTCTTCGCGCTTGAGGTTGGCGATGCCGATGACGCCGCGTCCGCCGCGATTCTGCGTGCGGAACGTATCCACCGTAACGCGCTTGATGTAGCCGCCGACGGTGTACGTGACCACCACTTCAACGTTGGGGATCAGCTGCTCCATCGAAATCTCGTCTTCGGCCGGTTCGATGCCGGTGCGGCGCTCGTCGCCGAACTTCTTCTTGACTTCGAGCGCTTCGCTTTTCACGATGACGGCCACGCGGTGAGGGCTCGCCAGAATGTCTTCCAACTCCGCAATCGCTTTGATCAGCTCGGCGTATTCGTCCTCGATCTTCTTGCGCTCGAGGCCTGTGAGGGTACGCAGACGCATGTCCACGATAGCCTGCGCCTGAACGTCGGAGAGCTTGAAGCGTTCGGAGAGACGCGTCTTCGCGACGTCGGTGCTGTCGCTGCCGCGAATGATCTTGATAACTTCGTCGATGTTGTCGAGAGCAATGCGGTAGCCTTCGAGCAGATGCGCGCGCTCCTGCGCCTTGCGCAGTTCGTAACGCGTCCGTTTGGTGACGACGTCTTTGCGATGAGCGATGTAGTGCTCGAGCAGTTGCTTGAGCGTGAGTACTTGCGGCTCGAGCACCGCGGTGCCGTTGGCGCGCGGCGCGCCCACCGGCACCAACGCCAGCATGTTGAAACCGAACGACGACTGCAGCGGCGTGTGCTTGTAAAGCTGATTGAGCACCACTTTCGGGGTGGCGCTCTTCTGCAGTTCGACCACCACGCGCATGCCCTTACGGTTGGACTCGTCGTGCAGCGCGGAGATGCCGGTGATACGCTTCTCGGCGTGCGCTTCGGCGATGGCCTCGACGATGCGGCTCTTATACACTTGATACGGGATCTCGGTGATCACGATCTTGTGCTTGCCTTTATCCTCGATGATTTCGGCTTTGCCGCGAATCGCGATGGAACCGCGCCCGGTCTTGTAGGCTTCGCGGATCGCTTCTTGTCCGAGAATCGTGCCGCCGGTCGGGAAATCGGGACCTTTGACGATGTCGCACAGCGCGTCGTCGCTGACGTTTTCGTCGTCGATCACGGCGGCGATGGCGTCCACGATCTCGCTGAGGTTGTGCGGCGGAATGTTGGTGGCCATGCCGACCGCGATGCCGCTGGAACCGTTGAGCAGCAATTGCGGCAGACGCCCCGGCAGCACGCTCGGCTCGACGCCCTGATTATCGAAGTTGGGAACGAACGCAACCGTCTCTTTGTCGATATCGGCCAACACGTCGAGCGAGGGCCGCGCCAGACGCGCCTCGGTATAACGGTAGGCGGCCGGCCGATCGGGGTCGATCGAGCCGAAGTTGCCATGGCCGTCGATGAGCGGATAGCGCAACGTAAAATCTTGCGCCATGCGCACGAGCGCGTCGTACACCGACATGTCGCCGTGCGGATGGTACGACTTGAGCACTTCGCCGATAACACCGGCGCATTTGCGGTGCTGCTTGCTCGGCTCCATCCCCATCTCGCGCATCGCGAAGAGGATGCGTCGCTGTACGGGTTTCAGGCCGTCGCGAACGTCCGGCAGCGCGCGCGACGCGATGACCGACATGGCATACGAGAGATAGCTCTCGCGCATTTCTTCTTCGACGTTAATCGGTGAGATGATATCGTTGTTCAAGCACGACTCCGCAGGCACAAGGACGGGCTTCGGGCACAGAAGCAGAGGGCGCCGCTTGAATGGGCGGGCTCGAATGCTTCCGCGGACCGGGTGTTCTCTCTTTAGATAGTTCGCGAATTAGGCGGAGGTTTCCCACGCTTCGCGGAACCCGATTCGCCGCTCACGATGCGTCATATCTTTAGCAGTCAACGCGACCTGGAGACGTTCGCCGTCCGCTTTGCCGGCGGCTTGGAAGCAGGCGATGCCGTGGGCCTTTCCGGCCCGTTGGGGTCGGGAAAAACGACATTCGTGCGAGCCCTGGTGCGGGCGCTGCACGGCGACGATCCGACCTCCAGCCCGACCTTCACATTCTGGCATCGCTACCCGGGAACGCCGCCTATCGACCACCTGGACCTCTACCGGGTGGATGCGCCCAGCGAGCTGACCGAACTCGGCCTCGAAGAAGCCTTCGACGGCCACTCGATCGTGCTGGTGGAGTGGTGGGAGCGAGCGCCCGAGCTTCTGCCCGGACGGCGCTACGAAATAACCTTCGCCGGTGTCGGCGACGGACCGCGCACGGTCGACGTGACGGAGCCCGCATGATCGTCCTTGGGATCGATGGCGCCCTGGGTGCGTTTTCTGCGGCAGTCGTGCGCGATGGCGAACATCGCGCGTCCGTGCGCCTCGACGGCAACGTAGCTCTCGAAGCCGGGCTGGACGCCGTGGCGCGCACGCTGCGAGACGAAGGCGTGCCCGCAGGCGGCGTGGACCGCATCGCCGTGGGCATCGGGCCCGGCGGCTTCACCGGACTGCGCATCGCGATCTCGTACGCAAAATCGCTGGCCTTTGCCTGGCACGTGCCGCTGGTCGGCGTTTCGTCGTTCGATCTGCTGGAGTATCGCTTGGACGTGCCGCGCGCGCTCGCCGTGGTCAGCGGGCGCAAAGGGATCATCTCGGCACGCTATCGCGACGGCGACATCACGGCGCGCGCGTCGGGCCTCATCGCCGATGTCCTCGACGCAGTCCTGCCGTCGCAGCGCGACGAACCGCTGCCCGTCGTGGGCGCTCCCCAGGATGCGCGCAGCGAGCTCGGCGAACGCGCATGCAGCGTGATGTATTACGAACCGCTCGTCACTCCGGCCGCCGCCGCCGCCGCGCTCATCGGCGGCGAACGCAGCGACGAAATCTCGCCCCACGCGGTGCGCGCCGACTACGGCGAGGCGCCTGCTGCGAAAGTGCCCAAGTTCTCGTGATGATCATCGAGCGGATGACCGCTGCCGACATCAACGACGTGCGACGCATCGAGATCGCCTCGTTCACCACGCATTGGCCGTCCGACGCGTTCTACAACGAACTGCACGGCAATCGCAGCGCGTGTTACGTCGTCGCGAAAGTGGACGGACGCGTGATCGGCTATGGCGGCATTTGGGTGGTGGTTGAAGATTCACACATCACCACGATCGCGGTGGATCCCACATTTCGCGGGCGTCGTTACGGCGAGTTACTGCTGGTGAGAATGATCGACGAGGCAATCGAACGCGGCGCCGCCTGGATGACCCTCGAAGTGCGCGAGTCCAACGACATCGCGCGGCGTCTTTACCGCAAATACGGATTTACGTCGGTCGCTACGCGCAAGGGCTACTATAGCGACAACGGCGAGAATGCCACGGTGATGTGGGCGGGCGATCTACGCGGCGAACTCTATCGCAATCGCTTGCGCGCGATGCGCGCGCCGCTAGCGGAGCTAGAGTAATGCGCGCAGCGGCCGCGCTGGCCATCGCCGCGCTGCTGTTGCCCGGCGCCGCCGGCGCGCAGACCGCCGCGCCGTCGCTCAACGCGATCGCGCTAGGGACGAACGTGCGCGCGCTTTTCGCTCGCTTCGGTATTCCGTCGGTGACCACCACGAACGTCGGACAGATTTGGACGTGGACGCTGGCGGACGGCACGTCGGTGCGCGTTACGACCGGCGACGACGGCATCGTGCAGATCGCCGACGTTACGGCCAAGAACGGATCGCACACAGCGCTGACGCTCGTAAACGGCACGCGCGCGTTGACATTCGGCGCGCCGCCGACTGCGAACGACATCGGCCTTTCCGTGGAGCATGCGATTTCGGGAAACCTACCCGACACCGGCGCGCCCGCGCAGTATTGGGAGTACGCGCTGCCCGCGTCGCAAGAGTTGGTGCTTGCGTATGCGGGCGCAGACGGCCCTCTGCACGAGGCATTGCTGGGAGAACGCGACGCGCTTGCGTTAGCGGGCTTTTTCCCCGACACGCTGGTCAACACATATAAAGCGCCGCTGCTCATCGAGTTGGGTTCCGCCGATTATTCCGGCAACGCTACCGGTTCGGTTTTCTCGCGCATTGCGGTAGCCGCCGACGGTTCGGTCGCCAGTGCGACGGTCTTCGTTACTAGCGGCGACGCGGACCTCGACGAAATCGCGCTGACGATTGCGAAGGGCAGCAGTTTCGAACCGGCTTCGCGCAACGGCACCTCGGCGCCGAGCATCTATTTTCGACGCGAAGACTTCACGCGTGGCAAGTAACGCGTTCGTTGCGGCCAGCGCGCGCATGCGCGCGCACCTCAATCAGGAGCATCGTTACGCGCACACGGTTCGCGTAGCGCGCATGGCCGATCTGCTGGCGCAAGCGCACGGCCTGGATCCGGCCAAAGCGCGCTTTGCGGGGCTGCTGCACGATCTCGCGCGGCTCTACCCTGCGCCGCGCCTGCTGCAGGAATGCGCCGCGCGCAAGATCCCCATCGACGCGTTTGCCGAGGCCAATCCGATCGTGCTGCACGCTCCGCTGGGAGCCGAGCTGGCACGCGAAATGTTCGCGGTGGACGACCCCGAGATCCTGGGCGCCATCGCCAAGCACACGCTGGCGGCCGAACGCATGTCGCCGCTGGACTGTATCGTATATCTGGCCGACGGCTTGGAGCCCGGACGCAATTTCGTCGAGCGGGCGGCCCTGGCCGATCTCGCAGCGCGAGACCTCGATGCCGCCATGGCCGCAACGATTGAGGCGACGATAGGGTATCTTGAGAAGCAGGGACGGACCGTCGCACCTCAAACGGCGGCCGCACTGCAGCATTTTCAGGAGGCCGCAACTGGCAGAACTCATTGACGTCGTGCGCGAGGCCGCGCTCGACAAAAAAGGCGAAGACTTCATCGTGCTCCCGCTCGAGGGGCGCACGATTCTTGCGGACGCATTCGCCATCGTCACCGGTCGCTCGAACATTCAAACGCGCGCCATCGCCGACGCCATCGTAGAAGCGGCCAAAGCCGCGAAGTTTCACGTTGCGCGCGTGGAGGGCTACGCCGACGGCACCTGGATCCTCTTAGATCTCGGCACCGTGGTGGCGCACGTGTTTACGCCGGAGCAGCGCGACTTCTACAATCTCGAACGCCTCTGGTCCGACGCACCGATGCGCGTGACGGCGCAATCGTGACGAAACGCAAACCCCTTCATGAAACGCGTTCGGCGCGCGCGCGTCGCGCGTTTTGGATGCGCGTCGGCGTCTGGGTCTTCATCGGCCTCTTCGCCTTCAGCGTCGCCGGCATCATGCTGATCACCGCCAGCATCCCAACCGCCGGCAAATAAGCGCCGCCCTTACATCGTTGCGTTAATCGGCTCTTTCGCTTTTCGGCAGTTTTCGTAGAGAGTCGATGACGCGGGCGATTTCTTCGTCGGTCGTGTACCAGGCGATGCCTAAGCGCACGAATCCGTCGCCTTGCGGGCGGACCTTCGCCGCGGCGGTCTGCGCGTAGAAGCCTCCGCTGGATGCGAAGATCGCGGCGTTCGCCAGATGCGCGGCCACGTCGCGCGGCGCAACGCCTTCGACCGAAAACGCCACGGTCGGTGTGCGCGGTCCAGCCGGATCTAAACCGTACGTGCGGACGCGCGGCAGCGACCGCAGGCCATCCCATAACTGCTGGAACTGGCGCTTCTCCTTTTCTTCGAATGCATCGTAGGCCGCAACCATGCGTTCGCGTGGCGTCGCTCCTTGCTCGAGGCTCGCCATGAATGCAAACGTTGCGCCGATGCCCGCGATCGCCTCGAAATTTTTCGTGCCGCTCTCCCACGAACGCGGCGCAGTTGACGCTTGCGGCTGTAGACGCGGCACGCGATACGCATCGAGGTCGCGGCCGTACAAGATGCCCGCATGCGGACCGTAGAACTTGTAGGTGGAGCACAGCAGAAAATCGCATCCCAGCGCTTCGACGTCGATTGCTCGATGCGCGGCGTAGTGCACCGCGTCCACCACGCAGATCGCGCCGACCTCGCGCGCTTTGCGCGCCACGCGCGCGACGTCGTTGATAGTACCGAACGCATTCGATGCCGCGCCGATCGCCACCACGCGCGTGCGCGGGCCGATCTTGCCGAGCAGATCGTCGTAATTCAGATCACACGTTTCCACGTTCATGCACGCGGCAACGACGCTTAAGCCGAAATCGGCTGCAGCCTCGCGCCACGGGTCCACGTTGCCATGGTGATCCAGTTCGGTCACCAGAATCTCGTCGCCAGGTTGCAGGCCGCGCGCGATCGCGCGCGAGAGGTGGTACGTGAGCGTCGTCATGTTCGCGCCGAACACGATCTGCTCGCCCGAACTCGCACCGAGAAACTGTGCTGCCGCTTTGCGGGCATTGTCGACGATAGCGTCGGTCTCCATGCTGGAGGGATACGACCAACCGTCGTTCGCGTTGTGCAGCACGTAGTAGTCGCGCACCGCATCGACCGCGGCCTGCACGGTCTGCGTGCCGCCGGGCCCGTCGAAGTACGCAACGGGTTTGCCGGCATGCGTGCGCCGCAAACCGGGGAAGAAGTTACGAAACGAATTCTGCGTCGCGTGCAAGGGGAGCCTCTTCAGGTGTTTGTAAGGTTTCTTCCGCGCCAAGTTCGTTCGGCACGAAAAAGCGGTTGGGATGACCGTTCTCGCATTGGATTTCCACGGTCATCGCCTCGGGAACTGCGTCGCTCGGGAACGCGTGCGGCGTGCCGTCGGCATCAACCACGAACGAGCGCGCACCCGCCGCTGCCAACGGCGCACCGCACTCCGAACACGCGGCATCGCGCAGATGCACCAGCGCAAGATAGATCGGCGTCATGAATAGAGCTGTTCTTTCAGGTCGACCAGGGCGCGTTCCATCGACTTCAGGTAGGGACGTATGCCCTCTTTGATGCGTTCGAGCCGCTCTTCACCGCGCCGCGTGATGGCGTACACGCGCCGTGCGCGTTTGCCGGCGTCGCTCCACGTACCCGCCAGACAACCGTCTTCTTCGAGGCGGCGCAGCAGCGGATACATCTTGTTCGTGTTGACGGCCACCAAGCCGCCGTACGCATCGCTCACGCGCTGCATCAGCCCGTATCCGTGATCGGGTCGCTGCTTCACCAGGTACAGCACCAGCGCGGGAAAGAGCTGCTGCGATTTCATCGGCCCGGGCATCGCAACGTGCTTTCGCACCGCGTTGCACTTTGCCTCGACGGCTCTACCTGCCGACGGTCAAATACGGCGCGGCGCGATCGAGCTTCGCGGGCGTCATGCCCGAGACGTCGAGCAGTTCGTCGAGCGATGCAAACGGGCCGTCCGTCGCGCGCACGGCGACGATACGGGCCGCCACCGCCGGCCCGATGCCAGGCACGGCTCCCAGTTCGTCGCCGCCCGCGGCGTTGATGTCCACGACCGGCGGCGCCGCTGCGGCAGCGCGCGAAGCGCTGCGCGTATGGCTTGTGCGCGTGCGGGTATGCGCGGCGGCGCGATGCACCGTCTGGCCGACGCGTACGACGGCGATCTCGTCGCCGTCGGCCAATGGCGCGGCGAGATTGACCGCCATGGGATCCGCGTCCGGCAACAATCCGCCGGCAGCGCGAATAGCGTCGTCGGCGCGCTTGCCCGAACGCAGGCGATAGAGACCCGGGTGCGCCACGCGCCCCGCCACGTACACGGTCACGGTAGCCGGGGCGATGGAAGGGCGCGGCAGATCGACGCGCTTGCGCGGCGCGGCCGCAGCGACCGAGGCGATGCCGGCGGCGCGCGGCGCCGGATGCCAGATGGCGAAAGCCGCGATTAGCGCGCCCGCGGCGATAATAAAGAAACGTTGCACGTCCGTCCATCCCGCAAAAGATGCGACCGGAAAGGGTGACGCGCCCAGCCTTCTTCTAGTAGTATATAATTCTATGGCCGACTACGACTATCGCGCCGTCGAGTGCACCTGGCAAGAACGCTGGGCCGCCGAGGGCACGTACCGCGCAAACGAAGCCTCCGACCGCGAGAAGTACTACACGCTCGTAATGCTTCCGTATCCCTCTGGCGATCTGCACGTCGGCCACGCCAAGAACTACACGCTGGGCGACGCGGTGGCGCGCATGATGCGCATGCGCGGCTACGCGGTGATGGATCCGATGGGTTGGGATTCGTTTGGGCTGCCGGCCGAAAACGCCGCGATCGCCCGCGGCATCGATCCCGCCGTGTGGACGCGCGAGAACATCGAGAACATGCGTCGTCAAGTGCGCCTGATGGGCACGTCGTACGACTGGTCGCGCGAGATCTCCACCTGCGAACCCGACTACTATCGCTGGAATCAGTGGCTGTTCTTGCAGCTCTACAAACACGGATTGGCCTACAAGCGCGAAGCGCCGGTCAACTGGTGTCCGCACGACAAGACCGTGTTGGCCAACGAACAAGTGGTCGACGGCAAATGTTGGCGCTGCGAACACGCGGTCGAGCGCCGCAACCTTTCGCAGTGGTTTTTGAAAATTACCGACTTTGCGGATCGTCTGCTCGACGGCTTGGAGACGCTGCCGGGTTGGCCCGAGCGCACCAAGACGATGCAGCGCAACTGGATCGGCCGCAGCGAAGGCGTGGAGTTTTCGTTTGCCGTGGAAGGCGCCGACGCCAAGGTCGGCGTCTTCACCACGCGCGTGGACACCGCGTTCGGCGTGACGTTTCTCGCCATCGCCGCCGAGCATCCGACGGTGCAGACGATTAAAGCGATCGTTTCGAAGAAGCACGCCGATGCGATCGATGCGTTTGCGGAGTCGCTCAAATCGAAATCCGATCTGGAACGCACCTCGCTGATGGAGAAGCAGGGGCTCTTCACGGGTGCCTACGCGATCAACCCGCTCTCGCACGAGCGCGTGCCGATTTGGGTGACGAATTACGTGCTGGCCGAATACGGCACCGGCGCGGTGATGGGCGTACCCGCACACGACGAGCGCGACTTCGAGTTCGCGCACAAACACGCGCTGCCGATCTCACGCGTAGTTGTGGCTCCTGGCGACGACGGCGAAGGTCCGTGTGAAAGCGCCTATGTGGACGACGGCAGATTGATCGCATCCGGCGATTTCACCGGAATGTCGAGCGCGCGCGCCCGCACGGCGATTGCCGAGCGGCTGCACGGCGCCGGCCTGGGTAAAACGACCGTCAACTACAAGCTGCGCGACTGGCTGGTATCGCGCCAGCGTTATTGGGGCACGCCGATTCCGATTGTCTACTGCGATGCGTGCGGTGAAGTGCCCGTACCTGAAGATCAACTGCCGATCGTGCTGCCCGCCGACCCGCCGCTCGATGGCGAAGGTTCGCCGCTGGCGCGCGTTCCGTCGTTCGTGGGGACATCGTGTCCGAAGTGCGGTGCCCCCGCGCGGCGCGAAACCGACACGATGGACACCTTTTTCGAATCGTCGTGGTACTATCTACGCTACCTCGATGCGCACAACGCCGGCGCGCCGTGGTCGCTCGAAAGCGCCGCGCATTGGATGAACGTCGATCAGTACATCGGCGGCGCGGAGCACGCGGTACTGCATTTGTTGTATTCGCGCTTCTTCTATAAATTTTTCCACGATCGCGGTTGGGTGACGGGACGCGAAGAACCATTCGAACGGCTCTTTCATCAGGGCATGCTGTTATACAACGGCGAGAAAATGTCGAAGTCGCGCGGCAACGTGGTCGGCATCGACATGACCGCCGACACCAACGGCGTGGATGCGATGCGCGCGTTCTTGCTTTACGTTACGCCGCCCGAAGACACCAGCGACTGGACCGACGACGGCATCAGTGGACGCGTGCGCATGATCAATCGCATCTGGCGCGCGTGCGAACCGTATGCGGCGCAAGCGGGTACCGTCGACGTTCGTTCGCTGCCCGCCGTCGCCGACGCAGACGAGAAGGCGTTGCTGCGCGCGGTGCACGTCGCGGCAAAGTCGGCGATGGACGAGACGACGTCGCGCCGCTTTCACTACAACGCCACGATTGCCAAATTCGACGAATACCTCAATGCGCTCACGACACTAGTGCGCGCGCGCCCGGAGTCGCCCGCCGTGTTGTATGCCGTACACGCGCTGCCGCTGGCCATCGCGCCGTTCGTACCGCACATCGCCGAAGAGTTGTGGCACCGCATGGGCCACACAACCTCGGTGCACCTCGAAACGTATCTCGAACCGAGCGAACGTGCGCTCGCCCAAGACGAGATTACGCTAGTCGTGCAAGTCAACGGCAAAGTGCGCGCGCGTTTGAGCGTTACGCCGGGAACCAACGAGCAGAGGGCTATCGAACTCGCACTCGAAAATGAAAGCGTACAACAGCATCTCGAAGGCAGACCCGTGCGCAAGCAGATCTTCGTCCCAGACCGGTTACTCAATCTTGTCGCGTAGCACACGCGACGTTCCGCTTCCGATCGTCAATTTTGGTCGTTCGTGCCACGTCGGCGCCGTGGTCCTCGGTTTCGTTTTGCACTCGCCGTGGCTGGTGACGGTCGACTTTCTCTTGATCGTTTTGGGACTCTTCGGCGGCCCGAGTTTCTATGCGATCGTCGGCAAGATGCTCTTTAAGAAGCGCCTCTCCGGCGCCGCAGTTGAAGCCTTCGGTCTCGTGCGCTTCAACAGCGCCATCGCGGCCGTGCTGTATTTTTGCGCCATCGTCTCGTTCGTGCTGCAGTGGTGGATCTCCGGATGGATCCTCGCCGGCATCGTGGCGCTGGCCGCCGCCGTATCGCTGTGCGGCTACTGCATCGGCTGCGCGCTCTACTACCAGTTCAAACTCAACCGCTACCGTATCTTCGGCCAGTAGCGCTTAGGTCAGGCTCGCGAAGTAGTCGTACGTTTGGCGCATGCCGTCGAGAAGAGCGGTTTGCGGTTCCCAGCCGAGTTCGACCTTCGCTAGCGCCGGATCGAACTGCGCGTCGCGGCAATCGCCGGCACGTTTTGGCCCTTGCGTTACCGGCGCTTCGAAACCGCTGATCTCGACGAGCGCGCGATAGACTTCGTTCACGCTCGTGCGCTTGTCCGTGCCTATCACGTAGCATCCGCCGCCGCCGCGTTCGACTGCGGCCAGATTGGCCTTCGCTACGTCTTTAACGAACACGTAGTCGCGTGTCTGCTCGCCGTCCCAGTCGATGCGAATGCTCTGCTTCTGTAAAAACTTGCCGATGAAAATCGAGATAACGCCGGCTTCGCCGTTGGGATCTTGGCGCGGTCCGTACACGTTGCCGTAACGCAGCGCCGTAAAATCTAGGTTGTGTTCGGAACGATAAAAGCGCAGGTAGTGCTCGGCGACCATCTTCGTGATGCCGTACGGCGACGTGGGGCGCTGCGGCGAACCCTCGTTCATCGGCAGCTTTTCCGGATCGCCGAAGGTTGCGCCGCTCGATGCGAAGATCACCTTGCGTACGCGGTGCTTCACGCAATTGTCCAGCACGTTGAGCAGTCCGCGAACATTGACGTCGGCATCCAGCTTCGGGTCGCGCGCGGAAATCGCAACCGAATGCTGCGCGGCGTGATGGCTGACGAGCTCGGGTTTAAATTCTTGGAAGATACGCGCGACGTTTTCGTCGCGGATGTCCATGTGTACGAACGACGCGCGCTGCGGCACATTCTGGCGGCGGCCGCCACCATGCTCCCACAGCGAATCGAGCACGAGCACGTCGTGCCCGGCTGCTACATAGTCGTCAACAATATGAGACCCAATGAATCCGGCACCACCGGTTACGATAACGCGCACGAAACGCGGCCATTCGGCTCTCAAGCGCCCCGCCCTGCGACAAGCCTATCGGGGATTGAAGTCGGCGCGGACGAGATAGCGTGAAATAATCGGCTTGCAATATGCTGTGGCTGGAGCGTACGTGGATGCCTCGGCCGACTGCCGCGCTGCTATATCGAATGCATCGATCCCACTGGCATGCATGACGCTCGTAGCCAGCGCCGATCCATCGTGACCGATCAGCACCTCGATCAGCGTGGTTCCTGCCGGCATCGATCCGGCAAATGGATACTTAGGCGAAACGGGATGCGTAGCCGTCGCATCGGTAAACGGGTGCGGACAACTCGTGTTTAACGGTGTCACCGAACGAAGCGTTAGGCTGGCGTCTTGCGACGGGGTCGCCTCGAACCGTGCTAGGTCGCTTGGCACGAGCGTTTGCGCATATTTTGGTCCCATCGGCGGAAACGGATGCAGTGGATCACCTTGCGGCGGGTCGCACGACACCGTTCCCTGTTCCGCCCAACCGACCGAATCGCCCGTTGCGCGCGCGTCGCTGATCCACATGCTCACGATCGAGACTGGTCGCGAAAAATTGAGATATAAGATGGGCGACATGTAACCGTGCCAGATACGTATCGCCTTAAGGCCGTTCACAAACTGCAGTGCTGCCGGCTGCAGCTTCTCTGCGGGAAACGCCGCAGTGAACCAGCCATGGTCGGTACGAATGGTGAGGTCTCCACTCACCGTGCGCGCGCTCGCGGCGCTGATCGCAAGGCCGACGTGCGTCGTCCCCACATGCGTTGCTGCGGCAGTACCGACCGGAATCGTCAGCACTGCAGGACAGGTCTCCGGAAGTGCCTGCGCCCTCGCAGTCGCACCGAAAGCAAATGTCGAAACCGCAGCCACGACCACCGCGGCAACCTTTACCGGTGGCATCCACCCAATCATAATAAGTCCTTCAGTTCCTCCGCGGTTATACCTACGCGCTGCAGCATGTCGCGCCGGACGCCCGGCGGCACGTCAAGGCCGCCATGTATCGAAACATTCGCAAACCGTCCGTCGTCATGCGCAAAAACGGCATGGCTTCCAGATTGACGTCGGACAGAAAACGCGATTTTCTCCAACGCTCGAACGAGAGCGCTCAGCGCGGACCTGCGGGGGCTTGGCCGCGATCGCGCCTACGCAGGCAGAGTGTCCGATGACGACGCGTTCGAGCCGCGCGCCATCGGCGTCGCTAGGAGGCACATCGAGGTGATGTTCTCGGCGATATTGCATTGAACGCTCGATCGCGTCGCGCGCCATGGCCAGTGCCTCTTCCGCGTTGTCTGCAAACGTTGCGATCTCCGGAAACGCGGGGACAACGACGCGCACGGAGCCATCGTCCGGCTCCATGAGCACCGCATAGGCGAAATCTGCCATGTCGATAGTTTCTACAGTTGCCACCCTAAAAGCCTAGTCCGTGGTCGTGCCAACAGAGCAGCAGGCACGAGGCGTCCCTAGGCATTTCGTCTTTCTGTGCAGATGACTGGTGGTGAAGGATCATTTACCGGTTGCACTGGCCGCGGCGGTAATTCTTGGTGCCGCGAGCGTGGCACCGCTGCCCGTCGATGGTCGGGTCGTCGTCGTTTGCGCGGCCGCGGGGCTCGTCGCATGGACGGCGTTCGCGCGCGGCGGATCGCTTGCGCTGCGCGCGTTGGTCGTTTGCGCGTTTGCCGTTGGCGCACTCGATGCGCGGTTTGCGCAAAGCCACGATGCGCCGATCGTGTCGCAGCGTACCGCGCGATACGTCTGCACGGTACTCGGCGATCGCCGCATCGAAAATTTCTCGTCGTCGTTCTCGTGCCGCACCGACGATGGGAGCGGCTTGGAGGTTCTCGCGTCCGGTCGGGCGCCGGTCGTGGGCGCACGCGTGCTGGTACGCGGGCGGCTTGAGCCGTTCGATGAAGCCCGCAACCCGGGCGAACCCAGCGAACGCGAGTTGCAGCGCGATCGCGGCTTGCGCGCGCGGCTGTCGTCCGCGCAAGTGCTCGTAACGCTGCCGCCGCGCGACGGCTTCGCCGTGCGGCTTGCACGCGTGCGCGAGTGGGCGCTCGAGCAGTTGCGCGCGCGCATACCAGACCCGCAAGCGTCGCTGATCGCGGGCGCATTGTGGGGCGAACGCTCCGACTTGCCACCCGACCTGCGCGCCGAGTTTCAAGAGACCGGCACCGTGCACGTGCTCGTGACTGCAGGGTTGCATCTCGGCGTTGTAGTGGCGCTGGCCATGTGGCTCCTGACGGCGCTTCGCGTGCCGCGCGTCGCAGCATGCATGGGCGGCGTCGCCTGTGCGTGGGCATACGCAATCGCGGCGAGCGCGCATATTCCATCCATGCGAGCCGCTACAATGATCTCCGTTGCGCTGCTGGCGCGCGCGCTCGGGCGCAGGGCGCTATCGTGGAACGCCTTCGCCGTCGCGGCGATCCTGATTGCGCTCGCGCGTCCCCTCGACGTTACCGGCGCATCATTTCTGTTGTCGTTTTCGTGCGTCGGCGCGATCTTGGCGTGGGTAAAACCGCTGCACGACGCGTTGAGCACGCGTACGCGACTGCCGCATCTCGTTCGCGAAGCGCTGGCCGTCGCAGGCGCAACGCAATTGGGCACGTGGCCGCTCACCGCCGCAATTTTTTTACAGTTCGCGCCGTACGCGCTGCTCGCAAATCTATTGGTCGTTCCCGTGGTCGGCGTCACGATGGTCTTCGCGGGCGCGCAGCTCGCGTTCTCGTGGGCACCGCCATTAGCGCAGGCCTGTGCGAACCTTGCGAGTTGGGGCGCGAGCTGGATGGTCGCCGTCGTGGGAGCCATCTCGGCGCTGCCGTTTGCAAAGATTCCCATGACGCCCGCGCCAGCGTGGTGCATCTGCGCCTACGACGCCGCACTGCTGGGCGTTCCGTGGTTGTGGAGGCGCGGCACGCGCACACTTGCGGTAATCGCCGCAGCGCTCGGCATCGCGCTGATATTGTGGCCGCCGCGCGCGCGCGACGCGAACCTGCGGATAATCGTGCTCGACGTGGGTCAAGCCGACGGCATCGTGATCCGCACGCCGCGCGGCCACGCGCTGCTCGTGGACGCAGGCGGACGTTTGGAGCGCGGCGCGCAGACGCCCGACGATTCCACCGCCGAACGTGTTGGCGAACGCATCGTGATTCCATATCTGCTGCGCGGCGGTATCCACGCAGTCGACGCAATCATTCTCACGCATCCGCATGGCGACCATGCGGGCGGCGTAGCGCCGACGATGCGCGAGCTGCGCGTTGCCGAGTTTGCCGACGGCGGCCAAACGTACGGCGGCGGCGCCTATCGCGACGCGCTACATACCGCGCTCGCGCAGCATATCCCAATCGTCTACCCGCGAGGCGGCGACGTGTGGAAGACCGACGACGGCGTGACGTTGACGTTCATCGGCCCTTCGCTGCCGTTCATTCATGGCGGCAGCAACGACGTGAACGATAACTCCATCGCATTCGTCTTACAGTATCGTCATTTTCGCATGTTGCTCACCGGCGATGCGGGCACCGCTGCCGAAGCGCGCTTTCTTAACGAAGGTATCGACCTGCACGTCGACGTTTTGAAAGTCGGTCATCACGGTTCTGCATACGGATCGTCACCCGCGTTCTTAGCCGCGGTGCGACCGCGGTATGCGATCGTCTCGGTGGGGCGTCACAATCTCTTCGGCCACCCGGCACCCTCCACGATCGCGCGTCTGCACCTCATCGGCGCCACCGTCTACCGTACCGATCAAAACGGCGCCGTCACCGTAACGACCGACGGCAACACCTTCACCGTGCACCCGCAACTTGCAGCGTCTTCGCCTTGAACGCAGACGGTGACGACCTAGAGGGGCGAAATACTCGTGGCTTTGGTATTGACTTACCTCTCTTGCACGACGCGAAACGTCGCTACATCCACGATGTACTTTGTTGACGGCGTCGACAGTTTTAGTGGAATGGCCCAGATCCGGTATGCGCGGCCGCTCCGTTCGTTGATGAGCATCTCGCAGGTAAATCCGCTACCCATCCTGCCGTTGTTGCCACAAACCTTTGTCGCAAGAACCGCTGCGAGTGCGCGAACACCGCCCGCCGACAACGTTAGCTCCTTGCTAAAATGGCTCGACTGGTGCGCAAAATCAGGTTTTCCGTCGACCAACGGGAGGTTGTCGACGGTTGACGTCCGTATCGAAAACAACGCCTTGTGCTCCCGAGCGAGCGCCGCCATTTGGCCAAGGTTTCCGCGATCGACGAGGACGCTTCGACCGTCCGCTGGAGCAATCGCTTCGGCCGCATCCGCGATGCCGTCCAAGCCGCCGAGAACGGTTACGCGGTGCAGCATCGGCAGTGTTTGCGCGAGGCTCTGCGCCGGCGTGAGCCGCAACATCGCGTCTCTGATCTCGGCAACGTGCGACACAACACCACGGTCGCCGGCGACGACCGTTTCCCGTCCGACACTCCACTGGGCCACCGGCTCGAAAATCGGTTTCTCTCCATTTGGCATCGGCGGAAGCTCGCCAGTATTTACGTGCGATGAATCGAACAACGAGAATCCCCAGCTGGAACCAGTCTTTTCGTTCCGGTACTGAACGTAAATGAAACTCGGGTGATCCGCCGGAGAGATGAGAAGCATCCTGAGATGCATTCCCTTTGGGATGCCTGCCGGTAACACGACTGGAAAGGTTGCCGTTGCAGTTACTCGGCGCAAGTCTTCGGCCTTCGGGTCGTAAATGTTCGTAAATGAACGCATCACTACCGCAGCCTTATCGCCCGACAGCCACAATTGAACGCCGCCGTACTTCATCGCCGCAAGCACCGTACCGCCGCCCAGGGCGACGATCGCGGCGACCGCGCACGCGATCGCGCTCGTACGATGTCGCACGTTTTCGGATTGAGAGCGATGGCGGATCGAAGCGATCGGCATTTCGGGAACCGGAATCGCCGTTTCAAAACGCTTTCCCGCCTCTGCAAAATCAGACGGCATAATGTTGCACCTTCAGTTGAGCTTGTTGCTGTTCAAAATCGTAGTCACCGAGGAGCGCGCGCAAGGCTTCGCGCGCTCGAGTTAGCCGGACGCGCACCGCCCCGTGCGAAACTCGCAGCGCTGCGGCGATCTCCTCACCTGTGAGGTCGTGGAAATAGTAGAGCACCGTGACCGCTCGCAGTTCAGGGGAGAGTCCACCAAGGGCTCGCCAAACGTCGACGGACATCGTCCCGTCGGTCGTCGTCGACCGATCGATCTGTTCCGCGACACGTCCGGAGCGGCGGCGTACCTTTGTGGATTCGTGCATCACGATGCGATAGAGCCACGCATCGAATGCCTCAACGCGACGCAAGCCTCGAACTTTGCGATGCACGATAACGCAGGCTTCCTGGGTCGCGTCCTCCGCAAGCCCACGATCCCCGGTCACCATGATCGCAAGCCGAAAACATGCCGGCCAGATGGCGACGAGCAACGCCTCAACGGCGATCGCACTTCCTGCAGATGCAGAAGCAATGGCTTCCGCGGGCGCCCAGCGTCCCATAGACCTCCCTCTCGTGGATCGTTCTCTTCCACAATGAGTCGGGCAAGGGCTCGAAATGTTACGCCGTGAGCCAAAAGCGTTTTTTGGCTCGTGGAGGCAAAGACGACGCCAACTGCAGTGAGACCGTAACCAGCAACGGCAGCACCTATAGCGTGCGCCCACAGGTCGCGGCGACGGCAGAAGCGAGGCGACGCCATAAGCGAGATGAAGTGGCGGCGACATCACCGAACGCGCTTTCCCAGGAGGGTAAAAGCATGATTCCTGCGCGTGCTTCGTATGGCATCTTCGCTCTTGCGGTCTTTCTGCTTGGCACTACGCCGGCGCCCGGGCCGACGGGCGTGGCATTCGATCAACTCGTGTTCGTGACGAATCAGCGCCCGCTGCCTCAGGTAACAGACTTCGATGCGCAATGGACGACACGGTTAGCGAAAATTAAAGCCGACGCAAACCTCTCGCAGACTGCTCGTGGCCGCGTCGACGGCATCGCTTTATCGTACGCCTACCTCGGCGATATGGAGCGCCTTGAAGATCCCGCTCGCGGTAGGGTAACGATCTATCGGCCCTCGGATCACGAAGTCATCCACATCGATACGGCAAAACGCACGTATTCCGTAACGATCTCCAACGCCGCTGCCCAGATGTACTCGGTGGGCGATGCACCTTCAGTCTCGCGGTCTCCCGGAGCGCCCGAAGTGACCGCCTCCATACAAGCGATGCATGATACGTTCTCCAACCTTGCCGTGGATGGAGTGACGTACACCGGCACGGCAGGTCGTATCATTCAAACCGTGGATGACTCGCGCTGCACGTTCGCGCAGTTGGATATGTTTTTCGTCGTGTATGTCGATCCGACACGCACAGAGCCCGCATCGCAGCCGCCGGCATATGCGTCTTTCCAGAACGCGGCGCCCTTTCTCTCGATGAACAGCAGCTGTCGAGTCTCGCAACCCGCCGATGCACTTTCATCGCTTCCACCGGCAGATCGATTTGCTCTGTATCGCATGACGATGTCTGTCCTAGCAGCGCGCAACATCGCACTGCAGCCGATGCCCGATAACGCCCCGGCCAACGTGACGATGCGAGGCCACGTGCGCACGCTCACGGGCGCCGATGCCACACTCTTCGCCCCACCTGCGGGCTACACGAAAGTTGAGAAGTCCCCATGAGCGACGCACTCTGCACGCATCTCTCTCACATCCGCGACGTTCAACCCAGCGGCGACGGCTGCAAGGAATGTCTTGAAATCGGATCCGCCTGGGTAGCCTTACGCGAGTGCTTAGAGTGTGGACACGTCGGCTGCTGCGATTCATCTGCGCACAAACACGCAACCGCACATTTTCACGCGACGCAGCACCCGATTATGCGCTCCTTCGAGCCCAGCGAAAGTTGGAAGTGGTGCTACCTGGACGAACTCGCCTGGGAGTAGCGCCGTAGCGTCGGTCGCCTACGCCTTCGGTTGAAAATCGAGAGAAAGCGAGTTGATGCAGTAGCGTGTGCCTTCGGGACCCGGGCCATCATCGAAGACGTGACCTAAGTGCGAATCGCAGCGCGCACAGCGCACCTCGGTGCGATGCATGCCGAGGCTGTCGTCGTCGAGCAGTCGCACGTGCGCTAATTCGTCGGGTTGCGTAAAACTCGGCCAGCCGCAATGCGAATCGAACTTCGCGTCCGCTTTGAAGAGCTCGGTTCCGCAGGCGCCGCAGACGTACGTGCCGTCGTCGTGCATGCCCAGCAGCGCGCCGGTGCCCGGATGCTCGGTACCGGCCTCACGCAGAATATGAAAACGCTGCGGGCCTAAGTCGGCCCGCCACTGTTCGTCGGTTTTGGTAATTTCGGGTGCCATGCACCCTACAACCCCTACTGCTGGCGGCGGGCTTCGCCGGCGCGGTAGCGGTAAACGATCCGCGCCTTCGTCAGATCGTAGGGTGACATTTCCAGCTCTACCCGGTCGCCGGGCAGAATGCGGATGCGATGGCGACGCAGGCGGCCGGCGATGTGCGCCAGCACCGTGTGGCCGTTTTCCAGCTCTACTGCAAAGGTAGTACTGGGGAAAACTTGGGTGATCGTCCCGGAAACTTCCAAAGGCGCCTCTTTGGGTACCTCGGTTGCTCCCTTGCGTTCGCGAACTATCGGTCTGCGGCGTCCAGCCACGGTGGTCCCTTCTTCGGCTCCAGCCGAGATGGAGGATGGTCCTATCAAGCGGGCCCATCCGCCGAAAAATTCTTTGTCCGGAGGGGCCTGTCGGCAAGGTAGTGTCTCATAACCCTGGAACATCCGTCAAACCGACCCTCGTTTTGGTCTGCTTCCTGCCTACCAGCGA
>CAJDWF010000030.1_pt1 | contig 21121 bp, 21 predicted proteins | sample 7391541 | NCBI WGS metagenome assembly CAJDWF01 (sample SAMEA7055727, study PRJEB34461) | soil metagenome | biome: terrestrial ecosystem; feature: Peninsula; material: soil | place: Antarctica | collected 2016
CTCGACTGGGGCGAGCCCTATTCGGAGGGGACGAATTTAGGGACGTCGATGTTCGGAGCATCGCATCCATTTGTAACGATCGCCCAGATCCAGGCGGCCGCACAAGGCTTTCTCGACGGATACGCGTCGTGCAACGGCGCCGCCGCCAATTCGCTAACGCTCGCGGTGGGCACGAGTAATTACGGCAAGAATATCACGACCGCGCACGCCGCGGCGTGGGCCGCGATGGTGCGCGCGCTGGCAGCCTACGCCAGCGCGAAGAGTTATTCGAACGAAACGGTCGCTGCTGCCGACGATATGGAGACGGGTTGGGCGGATGCGACGACGACGCGCGCATGGCTGGACGCATTCGTCGCGGCGGCGGGCACGATCGCGTTGTACGATTACGGCGATGCGGGCGGCTGTTCGCGAACGACCTACGACGCGAGGGCTGCGTGCGGATCGTCCACCTGGACGCAAGCGGACGTGGCGTACGTGGCGGGCGGAGCCGGGCCGCACGTGCTGGCGCTGCCGGAAATCTACAACGCCAGCGGAGCCAGTGCGAAGGAGTGGGGATGGGTTGCCGCAGGAGCGGTCGATGCCTCGAAGCCGCTGACGTTTGCAGCGGTCATGACGCAGGTCGGCTCGTGCGGGACGGAATGTAAGGGTCTCGACATCCCGCCAACGCAGGCGCTTACGCTGCTCAACGCGCAACTCGCACTGCACGCACAGATAGCGCCGAACACGGTGACACTCGCAACGGACATGTCCACCGCGAACTAGGCCCCAGCCAGGAAGTGGCTCCGGGATGAGGCGGCGTTGCATCGGGAGAACCTTGTGGCCGGCGGAGGTCGCTGCATGACGCTCGTTCTGGCAATCCTTCTCGCGCTGAGTCAGCCCATAGCAACGCTCACTACCTCGCCCGCGCCGAGTGCCTCGCCGCTTAAGGTGATCGTGCACACCAAGACGTCACCATTCTGTTCGGCTCTGCGCGAATCCATCGCACCGGCCATTCAGGGCATACTCGTCAACGACGGCATCGTCGCTCAGTCGAAAAACGGGTACACAAAGATGGCGCACGACTTCGTTGAGGATCCGCGCGGGTCGGCAATGCAACTCGACGAAATGCAATTTCAGATATTGGCTTCCGATCTCACGCGCAATCTCGCAAAGATCGATGCGCTGCTAGCCGACCCGCGCTTGAACGCGTCGGCAACGAGCGTAGACTCCGTCGCACTTGTGAAAATGCGCGATCAGTTTGTTGCGGTTGCGAAGCAGCAAGGGCAAACGCTTAACTTGATCAATGGGTCCCTGACAACGGCGGATTACTATGACATCAAGACACATCCGCTCGGTTTGGACGGAACGCTTGGAAAACATGTGGATGATACGCAAGGCTCGACGGGAACCAATGGTGGGTTCTACCAGCCGACGAATATGGGAGGCCCGTCGCCGGTCGTCTCCGATCCGGCGGTGCAACTTGCCGCCGGTGCCCTGGCGAACAATCCATACGGGCGCTATTCCGCAGTGCTCGTCGCACAAGAACAGCAAACTGGCGAGCTGGAAGACGCCGCAGCGGCAACGGTACTTGCTAACGCCCCGTCGTGTCGCTGAGGCTAGAGTTTGAAGACTTGAGCGGCTTTTTCTAGCGCGGCGACGAGAGCGTCGATGTCGGATTCGTCGTTGTAGAGGTAGAACGACGCGCGGGCGGTGGCGGGCCAGCCCATCTTTTCCATGAGCGGCATCGTGCAGTGATGACCTGCGCGGATGCAGACACCTTCGGTGTCGAGAATCGACGCGAGATCGTGCGCGTGAATGTCGGCAAAGTTAAACGATAGCACGCCCGAGATGAGGTCGGGATCTTTCGGACCGTACAGTGCCAAGCCGCGTTCCTCAAACGGCGCGAGTCGATCGAGCGCGTACGAGATGAGCATGCGCTCGTGCGCGCGGATTGCGTCCATGCCGATCTCGCTCAAGTAGTCCACGGCAACGCCGTAACCGATGGCGTCGGCGACGTTGGACGTACCGGCTTCAAACTTCCAAGGCAACTTGTTGAAGGTCGCGCTCTCGTACTCCACGTGCCGAATCATGTCGCCGCCGGCCAAGAACGGCGGCATCGCTTCGAGCAGCGCGCGTTTGCCGTAGAGGACGCCGATGCCGGTGGGCGCGAGCATCTTATGGCCGCTGACCGCGTAAAAATCCACGTCGAGCGCCTGCAGATCGACGGCCAGATGCGGCGCGGCTTGCGCGCCGTCAACGAGGATCGTGGCTCCGGCAGCGCGAGCGCGCGGCACGATCTGGTCAAGCGGTGCGATGGTGCCCAGCGTGTTGCTCACGTGGGTGATCGCGACGAGTTTGGCGCCGTCGAGCAGATTGTCGAGATCGTCGAGCACCAGCACACCGCGATCGTCGGCGGGAATGAAGCGCAGCGTCGCGCCGGTCTTGGCCGCAAGCAGCTGCCAGGGCACGAGGTTGGAGTGATGTTCGACCTGCGACGTGAGGATGACGTCGCCAGGCTTGATATTTTGCATGCCCCACGAATAGGCGACGAGGTTGATCGATTCGGTCGCGTTGCGCGTGAAGATGATCTCGGCGCTCTGTTTCGCGTTGAAGAACGTGGCGATCTTGGCGCGGGCATCTTCGTAGGCGTCGGTCGCGCGTGCCGCGATCTCGTAGACGCCGCGATGGATGTTGGCGTTGTATTGTTCGTAGTACGTGGTCAACGCATCGATGACCACGCGCGGCTTTTGCGACGTTGCCGCCGAATCGAGGTAGATCAGCGGTTTGCCACGCGACGTGGTCTGGGCGAGGATCGGGAAGTCGCTGCGAACGCGCGACGCGAGATCGGTGGCATGCGCGAGCATCAGCCGACCTTGGTTTGTAACGCGGCGCGAATTTCTTCGCGCAGCGCTTCTCCGGGGAAACGCGCGATAGCAGGTTCGAAGAATCCGAGCGCAATCATGCGTTCAGCCTCGGGACGAGCGATGCCGCGGGTCTCCATGTAGAAAACCTGCTCGTCGTCGATCGCGCCGACCGTCGCGCCGTGATAGGCTTTGACGTCGTTGGCGGCGATTTCGAGCGCGGGCACCGAATCGATGTGCGCGTCTTCGGAGAGCAGCAGCGCGTCGTCGTGCAGGTCGGCAAAACTGCCCTGCGCGTCTTTCACGATGATAATGTTGCCGAGATAGCGCGCTTGACCGTGGCCGGTTGCCGCCGACTTCACGACGGTATCGGAACTGGAGTTGCCGGCAACGTGCGAGACGGTGGTCATCAAGTCCACGTGCTCGTCGCCGCGTGGGAAGAAGAGCGCCGAGATATCGACCTTCACGCCTTCGTTTGCGATGCGCACGTCCGCCGAACCAACGGTGAGCCCGGCGCCTAGATCGGCGATGGCCCACGCGATGCGCGCGTTCTGGCCAGGTAGCGCGTCGCGCGTCATGAGAATCTGCGCGGTGTCGGGTAATTGCTGGATCGCCGTATACGTGACGTCGGCGCCGGCTTCGGTGACGATCTCTACCGCGCCGCATATGAAGGCGGCGCCGACCGCTTCGACGCGTTCGACGATGGTGGCGCGTGCGCCGCGCTCGACGTAGACGACGGTGTACGGAAAGAATGCCGCGTTTTGCGTGCTATAGGCGATGACGATGGGATCGGCGGCGTCCACGTCGGCGCCCACGTGCACGAAGGCGCCGGCGGTTTCGCGAGCTGCCGCTAAAGCGCCGAACTTCGATTTCTGCACGTCGGTGCGGGCGAACGCTCGGCCGAACAGCTCCGCGTGAGTTTTGCGGGCGACGTCGAGTGTGGTGACGGTGACGCCGCGCGGCAGGTCGTGCGGCAACGAAACGTGGCCGTCGTCGGTTGCGGGAACGTCGAGTTTGTCGAGGTCGATGCGCCAGAAACGACTGGTGCGCTCGCGCCGCGACGGCGTGGTTTGGTAGCGCTCGAGCAGCGCCGCGTCCTTAAGCAATTGCGCCAATCTCCTCGCGAAGCGTGTCGTAGCCTTCGCGTTCGATGCGCTGCGCCAGATCCGGACCGCCGGTTTTCACGATCCGGCCGTCGATCATCACGTGCACCACGTCGGCGGTGATGTGCTGAAGAATGCGCGGATAGTGAGTGATGATCAGATATCCCGTATCTTTGCCTTCATCGCTGGCGCGCATCGCGTTGACGGAGTCACCGACCGCGCGTAGCGCATCGACGTCGAGCCCGGAATCCGTTTCGTCGAGGATCGCATATTTCGGCGCCAGCACGGAGAGCTGGAGCATTTCAAGGCGTTTTTTTTCGCCGCCGGAGAAGCCGTCGTTGAGGTAGCGGCCGAGAAATGCCGGATCCATGCTCAGCACGTCCATCTTCTCGAGCAGCAGCTGACGAAACTTCGCGGGCGGCAGCGCTTCGGGATGTACCGTTTGGCGCGCGGCGTGCAGAAAGTTTGCAACCTTCACGCCCGGGACGGCCGACGGGTATTGGAAGGACAGGAAGAGCCCGGCGCGCGCACGTTTCTCGACACCGAGAGCCAAGAGGTCCTGGCCGTCGATCGTGGCGGTGCCCTGCGTGATGTGATATTTCGGGTGACCGGTCAGCGAGAACGCTAGCGTGGATTTTCCGCTACCGTTGGGACCCATGAGGGCGTGAACTTTACCCGGCTCAACCGCGAGGTTGATGCCCTTGAGAATTGGTTTGTCTTCGACCTGCGCATGCAGGTCATTGATGATGAGGCCTTGGCCGGACACGTCTTTGGTTGCTCCTCGCTAGCGGCGGAATCGTGCCAAGATATCGTACCCGAGCGCTCCCTAGAAAGTCAAGGATTAACTTTACTATCTCTGGCTAAAATGCTAGGATGAGGACGGTATGCACGCCGACCGCTTCTTTCAGACTACCCGCGGGCGCATCGTCGCCGAACTGCGCCGAAAAGGCACGGCTTCGGCCGCTGACCTGGCCGCCGAGTTCGGTCTCTCGCCTAACGCCATCCGGCAGCAGCTGGTGGTCTTGGAGCGCGATGGCCTGGTAGTGGAGCAGCCGGTCCGCCGTGGCCCGACCAAGCCAACCTTGGAGTTTTCGCTCACGGTCGAGGCTGAAAAAGTCTTCCCACAGCACTACGACAAGATGCTAACGGCGGTTCTTCGCCAGGTTCGCGAGCAGCACGGTGGCCAGGCCATCGACGAGATCTTCCGAGGGATCGCCGAGCGGGCGGCCGGCAAGGCCCGCGCCAAGGTCACCGCCACGGATGCCGAGGGTCGCGTGGCGCAGCTGACTGAGGTCCTGCGCGAGAACGGCGTGATGGCGGATTACAGCCTCATCGACGGCGGTTATGCCCTGCACGAGCACAACTGCCCGTACTCGGCGGTGGCCAAGGATAACCCGGAGATTTGCTCGGTGATCCACCACGTCATCGACGAGACGATCGGCGGCAAGCACGAACAGGTTGAGTCGCTTGCAACCGGCGGCAAGGAATGCCGGTTCGAACTTAAACCCAGCTCTCCAGCAGCGAAGGCAGTATGAACTTTCCGAAATTCCAAAAATTAGTTGAAGACCGCGCGGGATTCCGCACGATGGAAAACCCCACGGCAAGCGGCGAGTATTTCAGCGACTCGTGCGGCGACCTGTACAACTTTTTCCTCAAGGTCGGTCCCGGCGCGGTGATCGAGGACATTTCGTACTTCACGACCGGCTGCGGTTTCGGCACGGCCACGTGTACGCTGGTAACGGATCTCGCCAAAGGCAAGACCGTCGAAGAAGCTGCCGCGATTACGCCCGAACAAGTGGAGATCGAACTCGGCGGCTATCCGGAAAAAAAGAAAGATTATCCGCACCGCGCGCTTGAAGCGCTGCAGGTAGCGCTCGACGATTACAAGGCGAAAGTTTCATCGGGAGCGATTCCCGATTACTCCACGCAACCGCGCGCCTACGTCGCACCCACGCCGGCACCCGAGCCCCAACCTGCGCCGTCACTAACACCGGCGGACGACGGAAGACTCCTCATCAAGCTCCACTAATCGCGAACGCGCGCTAACAACGAACCCGCATCAATTTTGGAGATATGGGTTCGTTAATTTTTCTTCGGCTATGGTGGTCGCTGGGCCGTGGCCGGGGGTTACTTTGGTGGCACCGGGATAGTCGAGGAGTTTGCGGTGGATCGACGTGACGATGTCTTGCATGCTGGTGCCGCCGATGTCCCAGCGCCCGATGGATCCGGCGAAGAGCGTGTCACCCGTGAGCAACCGTGTATCGCCATCGCCGCGCACCGCAAAGCAGACGCTGCCCGGCGTATGACCGGGTGTGTGCAGCACGTCCAGCGTCACATCGCCCGCGCGCACGGTATCGCCGTCGAGTAAATCGCCGTCGATCTCCACGACCTGCGGCGCTTGCGCGAGTCCCAGCATGGTTGCCTGCGCGTCCAATGCGCGGTAGAGTGGAAGATCCGCCGGATGCAGCAGGCCGCGCGCGCCCGTGCGTTCGCGTAAGCCGCCGAGATCGGCAATGTGATCGATATGCGCGTGCGTGTGAACCAGCGCGACGGCTTTCAAGCCGAGCGCGTCGAGCCGATTCGTTACCTCCGCGACGCCGTCGCCGCCGTCCACAACGATCGCTTCACGCGTGCGCTCGTCGGCCACGATGGTGCAGTTACACGCCAACGCGCCCACCGCAAAGGTTTCGAGGATCACGTGGGCGGGATGCCCGGCGTCATATAGGCCCCATCGAAATACGCCAACGGTAAGCCGCCGACGGCGCCGCACGCGAGTACGCGCCCGATGAAGATCGAATGCGAGCCTACGTGATGTTCGTTTTCGACCGCGCAATCGAAGTACGCGATCGTGCCGTCGAGTACGGGCGCCCCCGTCGCTGCGGCGTGGTGCGAGATGCCGTCGAACTGACGATCGCGCACTCCGCCCGAGAAACGCTCGGCCAGTTCGCGCTGATCTCCAGCGAGAACGTTGACGCAGAAAATGCGCGACGACGCGATGTAGAGGTAGCTGCGCGCGTCGCGATTGACGCATACCAATACGTTTGGCGGCTCGGCGGAGACGCTGGCAAACGCGCTCACCGTAATGCCGCGAGGCTCGCCTTCGTGCAGTGATGTGACCACGGTAACGCCGGAGGGATAATGGCGCATTGCGCGGCGGAAGACCGCGCCGTCAACTGGCGTCAACGAATGCGCGCGCCGATGCCGGTGCCGTCACCGAGCGGAACGATGGTGGCGTCGAGGTCCGGGTGGTTGAGAAAATAGTCATTAAACTCGCGGATCGCGCGCACGTTTTCCGGCTCGTCTTTCGATGGTGACTTTACGACGCGGCCTCCCTGCAGGCAGTTGTCCACGATAACGAGTCCCGAGAGTTTAAGCATCGGGATTGTGGCGTCGAGGTAGTCTTTGTATTCGGTTTTCACCGCGTCGAGAAAGACGATGTCGAGGTTGCGTTGCGGAAAGACCGGCAGCAGTTCGAGCGCGGCCGTGTTCCAAATCTCGATCGAATCGGCTTCGCCCGCGCGCTTAAAATACGATGCCGCAATCTCGGTGCGTTCGACGTCCGGATCGATCGTCCAGATTTTGCCTACTAGCGGCTGGGCCAGCGCCATCCATAGCGTGGAGTAGCCGTACGCCGTGCCGATTTCGAGTATGCGCGTTGCCTGCATCGCGTGCACGATCGTCGAAAGCAGACGCCCCGTCTCGCGAGAAACGATCGGAATGCCGTCCTTGCGTCCATGCTGCTCGAGTTCGAGCAGCAGCGGATGAGGATCGGGATGTACGCTTTCGAGATAGCGCTCGACGTCGTCCATGCCGCTTGGGTTGGCCGACAAGCGCGCCCGACCTTCCCGGCGAGGTTATCGCCGCGCGAGAGCGCGTTCGGCGGCGATAACGACGTTGCGCAGCAGTGCGACATTGGTAACCGGTCCCACGCCGCCGGGCACCGGCGTTACGGCACCGGCCTTGGCGCGCACGGAATCGAAGTCCACGTCGCCGCGTAAGGTGCCGTCCACCAGCGTCGTGCCGACGTCGATGACGGTAGCGCCGGGCTTGATGTCTGCGCCGCAAAGCAGGCCGGGTACGCCCGTCGCCGTCACCACGATGTCGGCCATGCGCACGTAGGGTTGCAGCGATTGCGATTCTTTGTGCAGGGCGGTGACGGTTGCGTCGGCGGCGAGCAGCAGCATGGCGACGGGCGCGCCGACGACCGTGGAGCGTCCGACGACCGCAGCAGTGCGTCCGCCCAGCGGCCAGTGCGGGCTGCGCTCGAGAAGAAGCATCACGGCAGCGGGCGTCGCCGGTACGAATGTGGCGCCGGATCCACATGCGAGCCGCCCTTGATTGATCGGATGCGCACCGTCAACGTCTTTATCTAGCGGTATCGCGTCGGCGATCTCGCGTATCGAGAGATGTTCGGGAAGCGGCTGTTGCAGCAGCACGCCGTGCACGCGGTCATCGCGTCCGAGCGCGACGAGGCGTTCGCGAATCTGCGCCGTCGAGATACTGTCGTCGATATCGTCAACGGTTACGTCAATGCCGGCGCGCTCGCCGAGGCGCACGAGATTGCGGACGTAGGCCTCCGATGATTCATTGTGTCCGACGAAGAGGATGGCTAGCCGGGGATGGGCACCGCGCTCGCGAAGCGCATTCGTGCGCGCGAGCAGTTCGGTGCGAAGTTCGGCGGCGAGAGACCGCCCGTCGAGAATCTGAGCCGGCACGCCGTCGCGCTTTCGGTTGCAGAAGGAGGCTCCCCTGGAACGAGTTCGGCGCGAAGTGCGTTTGGGACGTGGCTTTTCAGCCGCCGATTTCTTGCGCGCGCTGGCGTCGTTTCGGGAGCTTTACAACGTGCCGCCCAGCGTGGTGCGCTGCAGTCCCGACGTCTTGGACCGCTACTGCAGCCTGTTTGCAGGCGACGAGAGCGCGCATGCGGGCCATATCCTTCACGAAGGCATCCCCCTGGCCGCCGCCGTCCTGCCGCCGGGGACGATCGCCTTCGAAGGCGACGTTGACGAAAATCGCATGGGCGATTGGTAGCCACCCGGTATGCTTGCGCGGTGACTCGCCCGCTCATCTGGATCGCTTCCGTGGTCGCAGCACTCGTCGCTGCGCTCGTTTTATACACCTACTTTGCAGGCGGCACGCCCGCGACGCTGGTGGGCAACCCGGCGGCCAGTTTCGTTGTGAAGACACCGTCGGGCTCGCCGTCGTCGCTGGCCGCGTATCGCGGCAGCGTGGTGGTAATGAACCTGTGGGCGTCGTGGTGTCCACCGTGCCGCGCGGAGATGCCCGATCTCCAACGCGCATATCTCGCGAAGCGCGCGCAGGGTGTCGTCGTGTTGGGCATCGATCAAGGCGAATCGTCCGCGATCTCGGCGGCCTTTGCACGGTCGCTCGGCATCACATACCCGATTCTCGTTGACGAGCAGCAGCAGTACGGACGCGTCTATCGCGCGCTCGGTCTGCCGACGACGGTGATCGTAGATCGGCGGGGCACCGTGGTGAAAACGTTCGACGGCACGGTGACGTACGATCAAGTTCTCGCAGCGGTCGCGCCGCTCGTTGGCAAACGATGAACGCCGGGTTGCTGCTGCCGTTCGCGGTACTCTTCATGGTGCTAGCACAATATTTTGTCCCGGGTCGCGCCGTCTATCACTCCGGGCCGTACAACGTCGTCATCATCGCGCTGCTCGTCATTACCGTGATGTGGCGAGGATCGGTGCTCAAACGCGCGCCGCGCGTCGCCGGACCTTCGCTCGTAGCGCTACTGGGCGTTTTGGTAATCGGGATTGCCGGTGCCGCAAACGGATTGTTCGCGCCCGACGATGCGACGATCGTGGGTTCGCCGGGAGCGAGCGTTGCCGTCCCCGATCTTCGCGGCACGTTGGTTTTCCCGCTCACCACCACGCCCGACCGCATTGTGGTGCGCTTGCAGCGGGCGGGCTCGACCGTGAACGTGCCGTCCTCCGGCGTGCATTTTGCCGGCGGGTTTATGCTCTCGCAAATGCCGCGGCCCGTCGTCGCGATCGACGCTGCCGACGCGAGCGGACGTCACCTGACGATCACGCAACCATCGGGCATCGCGTTTCTCTCGCCCGTGCTCACGTTCGCGCAGCGTCAAGTGATACCGGGACTGCACGACTCGGTGCCGTTCGATTCGTTCTCGGTGCCCGCGCTGCATCGCGCGGTGAACGTGGTCTATCTCGATCCGGCGACGGCCGCAAATCTGCGCGGCGTCACCGCCGATGACCGCTCCGCCGTGCTCTTCGCGGTAGACGATGCCGACGGACGCGCAATGCCGCACGGCGTTCGACTCGCGCTCGACCGACAGACCGTGACCGTCGCCGGCCTGCAACTCACACCGCACACGCTCGAATTTCCGGCGGTGCGCATTATCGCCGTACCTCTGCCGCTGGCCGCGGTTGCGGGGTTGTTGCTCGTCGCGATCGGAGGGCTGTGGGCCATTCTCGGGCGCAAAGAGCGTTCTGGGCTTGACGCGCAGGCCGAGAGTCGATAAGATTGCCAGCACTATGACGCATATTGCCATCGCGCGGCCGCTCCCGCCGTTTCCGCTGAAAGTGGTTTCGGTTCGATAACGCGCGTCCGTAGACACGCAAAACACCCGAAGCCGCTTCGAATCCGAGGCGGCTTCGTTTTTTTGATGAGGAGAGAGACATCGTGGATGTCGGCATACTTGGTTGCGGAACGTTAGGTCGCGCGCTTGCGGGCGGCCTTGGGACGCACGCCCGCGTGGATCGCATCGTGGCGACGACGCGCACGCCGCGCGCGCATTTTCCGAATCTGCCTGACGTGATCGCGCTCGAAGATAATCGCGAGCTCGCCGCCGTCTCCGACGTCGTATTCTTCTGCGTGAAGCCGTCGCAAGTGGAGAGTATCACGCGGGAGATCGTGGGCGATCTGCGGCCCGGCACGCTGCTGGTGAGCGTCGCGGCCGGCGTTACGACCGCGTCGCTGCGCGAATGGACCGGCGACGCCTGCGCCGTCGTGCGCGCGATGCCCAACATGCCGTGCCGCATCGGCGAGGGCATGACCGCAGTGTGCGGCGGTGGTGCGACGGCGGAGCAACTCGAACTCGTGCGCGAGCTCTTCGCTACGCTCGGACGCGTGTGCGTTGTGGAAGAACGTTTGATGGACGCAGTCACCGCAATCAGCGGGTGCGGGCCTGCGTACGTGTACCTCATCGTTGAAGCGCTCGCGGAAGCCGGCGTCAAGCTCGGCGTGCCGCGCGCGACCTCGCTGGAACTCGCCGCGCAAACACTACGCGGCGCAGCAACGATGGTGTTAGTTGGCGACACGCATCCCGCCGCGCTCAAAGACGAAGTCACCACGCCCGCCGGCTGTACCATCGACGGCCTGCTAGCGCTCGAAGACGGCGGTCTTCGTTCCACTCTCGTCAACGCCGTATCGGCGGCCGCCGCAAGAAGCGCCGCACTGGGGTAACGAGCGCAGCAGTGGGAAGGAAAGGCCGAGCGGCGGGACGCTCCTAAAATTCCGTTGTGCTTGAGAAGTTGAATTTTTCTATTTTGGCGGTGGGCGTTACTAGCGTGCCGTAGTCGCCGGCGGTGCGGCGTTGTTCGTTGGAAAACGTGGCGTGCTTGAGCGCTTCGATGATGCTTTGATTGAAGCGCAGGTTGCGCACGCCGCCGGCGAGTTTGCCGTTTTCGATCAGATACGTGCCGTCGCGCGTCATACCGGTGACGACCGCGTGTTTTTGGTCTACGGTGCGGATGTACCAGAAGCGGCTGATCAGTAGGCCGCGTTTGGTGTTCGCGATCAGTTCTTGCGTGCTCGCAGTGCCGACGTCCACCACCACGGCGCGCGGCGTCGGGCCGGCGGTGTTGGGCGCGGGCAGCGCGTGACCGGTGTTTGCGCACCCGAGTTTCTTCGCCCAGTACGAATCGGTGACCACGTTGCGCACGACGCCGTTTTCAACGAGCGGTAGCCGCATCGTGGGCTGGCCTTCGAAATCGAACGGCATGTCGGCTGCGAGCGGGTGTGCGTAGTCGTCGCGAATCGTGACGCTTTCCGGAAAAAACGTTTGGCCCAACGCGCCGCTAAAGAACGACGTGCCTTCGTTGTACGACTGCGCGGAGAAGTGATCGATCACGTACGCGAGCAGCTCGCCGAACGCGGGCGGCTCCAAGATCACGGTCCACGCGCCCGGATCGACGCCGCATGGTTTGGCGGTTTCCGTCGCTTTGCGCGCGGCCGTGCTTGCGATGGTCATCGCATCGATGGCTGCGAGCCCGGTCGCACGACCCTCGGCAAAGCCGCTGGAATCCGGCGCGATCATCTTGACGTTCATCGCGGCTTCGGTGCCGTCGAATGACGCTTTTGCAGAGTTGGAGTTGACGACCGTCACGCCGTCGGCGGCGGTCGACGCGTAACCTGCGCACCAACAGCCGTTGCTCTCGGCAACGTTGAACGCGGTGCCTGCCATCAGTGCGCGCGCATCTTCCGGCAAACTGGAGGTAACGAAATCGAACGAGCCATCGGGAGCCGTCGTCGGCGCGCCAGGAGGCAGTTGCGGTTGATCGGGATCGGCGGGTGCTAACATTGCCATATCGCAAGCACGCTGCACGACGTCGCGCAGCCCGTCGTCGGTCAGCGTGTTGGTTCGCGCTACGCCCGTGCGATTGCCGACGATTGCGCGCACCGAGATGCCCACGTTGCCGACTGCGACGTTCTGATGAATCGATTCGTGCGTGTAACGGGTGAGCGCGAAATCGCTGGAAGAGACCAGTATCTCGGTTTGATCCGCTTTCGAGAATGAGAGTGCGCGTAGCGCGCGCTCTTCGCGATCTTCAGCTTTCATATCCCACCCCTACGCGAACGTTGCGAAACCGCGCCGGCGATGCGGCCTGCGTGGTGTGGCCGACTTGCATCGGCTCACCCTTGCCGCAGTTCGGTGTGCCCCACGCGACCCACGAGTTCTTGTCGGCGATCGCATCGCACGAGTTCCAAAACTGCGGCGTCATGCCGGCGTAGGTGGGGTTCTTGAGTAGACGTCCGCGCTTGCCGTTTTTGATCTCCCAGCCCATCTCGCAGCCGAACTGGAAGTTTAAGCGGCGGTCGTCGATCGACCACGAACGATTGCTTTCCATGTATACGCCGTCGCGCACGTCTTCGAAGAGTGCGTCGAAGGGGCGATCGCCGGGATGTAGGTTAAGGTTGCACATGCGGATCATCGGGATGCACGCCCAGCTCTCTGCGCGCACGCAGCCGTTGGAGGCTCGGCCGATCGCGCGCGCGGTGTCGTTGGACATCTCGTAGCCGACCAGCGCGCCGTTGCGAATGATGTCGGAGCGCCCGCTCTTCGTGCCTTCGTCGTCGTAACCGCAGGTGGCCATGCCTTCAGGCAGCGTGGTGTCGATCTCGATGTTGAGGACGTCCGATCCGTACTGCAGCTTGTCGAGTTGCGCGACTTCGAGAAAACTCGTGCCCGAGAAGTTCGCTTCCCAGCCCATCACGCGGTCGAGTTCGGCGGGGTGGCCGCACGATTCGTGGATCTGCAGCGAGACTTGCGATCCGCCGAGGATCACGTCGAACGTTCCGCTGGGGCATTGGGGCGCGGTCAACAGAGCGATCGCCTCTTCGCCGATCCGCTGTGCGTTGTCGCTTAGCCGCGCTTCGCGAATTACTTCCCAACCGCCGCCTTTGTACAGGCCGTTATCGCCAGGATAGTTGCGCGCCTGCGCGTCGCCGTCGGACACCGCGAGCGCCGCAATGCCGCTGCCGCTCTTCACGATGCGTTGTTCGATCTTCGAGCCGATCGAACTGAAGAAATATTTATCGGTAGTCCACAACGTGATCCACGCGCGGCCGACCGCGACCTCGGGACCCGCATGCAACAGCTTTTCTGCATCGAGCAAGAGCGCCACGCGGTCGCCCAGCGGAATCGCTTGCGGATCTTCGGCGACCGGCGTTGCATAACGGCCTTGGTACGCGTTAGGGGGCGGCGCGCCGAGTTTGTTGCGGGAGATGCCGGATGCGGTACGTGCCATTAGCACTGCGCGCGCGGCCGTGGAATCGACGCCCCGCTGACTGCAGTCCGCCGATGCGGCGAATCCCCACGCGCCGTCGTAGAGCGCGCGGATGCCGTAACCGGTGGTGGTGTCGTCGGAGAGCGATGCCACGACGCCGTTGCGTACTTCGATCCGTTCCGTTCGAGCGTTTTCGAACCGAATGTCGGCGTACTGAGCGCCTTTAGCGCGTGCGGTGTCGAGCGCACGAAGTGCCGCGTCTTCGAAAAGCATAGTCCCCCGGCAATCATTTCATTATGGCGAGGCGCTTCCAGGAAGAAGCGCGCTAAGGTTTCGTAAGACAACGGTCCCCGAGGCTCCTGCGGCGACAGCCGAAGAACGCATCACATAGATGGACTTGAGTATCCTGGGCTGCAAGAACGTCTGCGGGAAGCGAACGACCACATGCCGCCATCCCGTGAAGTTGACGGTCTGTGGGCTAAGATAGATCGTCTCTAGCGCCGCGTTAGAGGCGTCGAGGTGCAACTGCACGCCACTGCCGTCGCCCTGGACGTCGAATGCAATGCCGATCGAGCCGTCGGGCAACGTTGCATTGAGGTTGGCGTAGAACGCGCGTTTACCGTTAGAAAAATCGTAGGCGATCGGAACGAGGGCAGGAAAGGGCAGCGAGGCTTCGTGCTGTCCGACCTTGGCGCGAATCGTTGAGGTCAGGCCGCCGACGCGCGCGCGGATGACCGCGTTTGCGGGGCCGGCAACGTACGCACCGGTGGGCGAAATCGTGCCTCGCGTGGCGGTCCACTTCACGGGTGCCGGCAGCGCTACTGGCAGGCCGCGCGCGTTGGCGCCTTCGAGGCTCAACTGGACGTGGTCGCCGTTGAGGAGGTTCAACTGTTCGGGCAGGATGATCAGTTTGGCGGGACGCGCGACGACCGTTACCGGCACGTCGGCGGTCAAGCCGCCGCCGACGACGCGAAGATACCCGTTGCCCGGATGTTTTGCGACGAAAGTCCCGTTGACCAATGTGCCCAGTCGTTCGGGCATGATGCTGGTTTTCAGCGGTGCTGCTGCCTTCGCGGGATGTCCCGCTGCGTCGGTCACGGCAATGTGCAGCGGAATCGCCGCGCCGGGGACGGCGCGCAGGGTGCCGGGAACGACTGCAACGCGTGTTGCCGGTCCGACCGGCGCGTCGCTATAGATGAGCAGACCCTCGGTGACGCGGCGCTGATGCCCGTCGGACGGCGAGTTGCGCAGCGATGCGTTTGCGTCGCCAGGTTCGCGCGCGACGAGCGTGGACGAACCCCCGCCGTCAAGCGCCATGCCTTCGGTTGCACCCAACGCCTGCATGATCGCGACGAGTTGCGGACGCGTGACGCCCACGCTCTCCGTTGATTGACGTCCGTCCACTTCAATGAGAAAGAGCGTTCCGTCCGGCGCGGACGCGACGGCGGTAGCTGGTATACGCTGGTTAGTTGGCGCGCCGGCCGTGCCATTGGGATCGTCGAACCATTGACCGTCGTGCAAAATCATCGGTCCACCGCCAACGGCCGATGCGATCTGCGCGAGCGGAATCGGCGACAAGTCGCCGGTGGGCACGATCAGATCGCCGACGTTCGGTACGCCGGCCGTACCGTATGAGTTGACGCCGATCGCGAGGTAGTAGCCCGGCGGTTGTGGGGCCGCGTTGTTGACGATGCTGCCGGCGCGATAGCGCGCAAACGGCGGGACCCCATCGAGCGGCGTGAGTGCGACCAGCGTGACATTCGTCATTGGCGCGACGGGGCCGTACGTCGGCGTGACAATGGAGACAGCGCCTTTGGGCGGCGGAAGTTCGTTAACGCCGGTGAGTGGTGCGGTGCGCGCGCCAACTTGCACGCTGCCCGTAAACGAAAACTGCGCGTACTGTACGCCGTTGGGCCCGATCGCAACCGCATAACGGCTGCCGGGCGTGCGCACCAGCACGCCGTTTTGCACGAGTAGGTTCAGCGGCTGCCACGTCCTTCCGATATCGAAGTAGTCGCCGTTTACGCCCGCGACCGCGTCGTTGGCTTTCGCCATGTCGCCGACCGTTTCGCCGTGTGATGTCAGCGCGTTATCGGAGAGCACGACCCCCGCACGCACGCCCGGTTTGCGCAGATTTGCGGCGACGACATGCACGGAGATCGGCCCCTCCGCGGTCTGCAGATCGTACGAACCTTCGTAGACGCCGGGTGCCACAAATGTGACCGACGGCGATTCGAAGACGACAGCGGGAAAAGGTGCGGCTGGAATCAGTTGCTGCGGGAGAACGACAGCTCCGGCCGCGGCGGTTACGCCGGCCAGACAGAAGATGAAGGCACCTAACGTGCGTGATGCGTGCATAGCTCCTATCGTTCGCCACGAGGCACGGGGCGCCATACCGAAATGCCAAGCGGATAACCGCCGGTTGCAAACGGAGCGCCAACGACGCGGCGCAGCGTACGCGTATCGAATGCGTCGATCTGGTTAGAGCCGGCGCACGGAATCAAGAGCTGTCCGGTAACGTCGACGTCGGGATTCCAGGGGATCGAGCACGTTGCCAGCGGTGCATGCGCCGGTTTTAGCGTGCGCGCGTCGAGCACGTACACGCGGTTGCCGGCTTCGTCGGTGACGAAAAGACGATTCGATGCTTGGTCGAGTGCAACACCGATGGGAAACTCCAGATTGGCGCTGTGCGCGATGCGCGGCGCACCGCTTTTACGAAGGTCGAATGCGGCCACGTATCCGGCCGCATTGAACTGCGATTGCACGCTTTGGTTGGCGACCGCATAGAGCGTGCTGCCATCCCGAGAAACCGCGATGCCGAAGACGCGCGGCACCGTCGCGATGCGTCGGATCGGCTGCATCGTGCGCGCGTCGACCGCTAGTACCGTGCCGTCGTTGACGTTGCCGACGTACACGATGCCACGCCGAGCGTCGAGCGCGAGCCCCTCCGCCGTGTCGCCGGTGACGATGCGCTTGACTGCGCCGTCGCCCGTAATTCGCGTGAGCGCACCCATGCCGTCGACCGAACGATCGCTGGCGAATACGGCGTAGCCATCGAAGTACACGTCGACAATGACCTCATCCGCCAGTGGAACGTTGTTGATGCGCTTGACGCCCCACGTCTGCGTGGAGATCAGCGAGAGCGCGTCGCCGCTCGTGTCGGCGGCTGCCAGCGTGCCGCCGGGTTCGAATGCAACGGACGTCGGATGTCCTCCGATGGCTATCGTGCCGAGCTCGCGCATCGTGTCGGCGTCGTGCAGCACCACGCCGTCGTCGTACGATGCAACGGCCACGAGGGGCTCGCCCGGCGGCGGCGCCGGAACGACGTTCACCGTCGAACCTGCGATCACGCTGCCGTTGCCCGCATACAACGCGGCGGTGAACGGCTGCGTCGCGCTGCCGATAACGAAATCGCCGTTTTCGATGGAAGCGCCTTGCGCGCGCATCGCGTACGGCGGCTGCAGGCCGATCGGCGTCGGCGCGAGGCGGCTGCCTGGAAAGTACGGCCCTGGGGAGATTTGCAGCGACGCCGTCGCGACGATCGCGCACGCTGCGGCGGCCGCGCGCAGAATCAATGCCGCAGTTCGCCGAGGACGATGATCGCGACGCTTAACACGCCGGCGCCTAAGCCGGTGAAGAAGAGCCACGGTTTGCGCGCAAGCGCGGAAATGGAAACGAACACGATGGCGATCTCGCAAATCGTCGTGCCGTACTCGATCATTTCGTAGGACGAGAGCAGCGTGTCGGAGCGCTCTTCCGCAGTCGTAGCCTTTTGCTCGAGCTGTTTGCTCTGTTCGATCACGGCGTTGAGCGACTGCGACTTGCGTTCGTCCAGTACGCTGACTACGACGTAGGTCGCGCGATTCTGCGCTAATGCCGCCGCGCTGCGCGCGTCGAGCGCTTGCACCGAGCGATGATTGGCCAGCAGCGTGCCGACGGCAGCAATCACCGCGACGATTGCGGCGGCCAATGCGTAGCGGCCGCCGCCGGGCATGCGCGCGTGCTTCGCGCGTTCGACCGCTTCTTCAACGTTCTTACGCGCGCTCATCGAGCGACCTCCGCGCGCGTAGCGTCCGCGACGCGCTGCAACCCTATGGCGACGTCGGTGCCGGGTGCCACGAGCGTCTGCTCTGCACGCTGCGGATCGAGCGCGAAACTTGCCACGCGATACCCGTCGAACGTTCCGGCGACGATAACGCCGTCGGGATCCGCCGCGAACGCGCGTCCGCGCGCGGCGTCGATTGCCGTGACGAAGATACGCAATTCTAGAGCGCGCGCGCGCGCGAGCGGCTCGATCCACCGCGCGTTGCAATCGCCGACATCCCAGACGGCCACGCGATACCCGGCGCGGCGATACGCGGACAAACCGTTTGGATCCAGCACGACGTCGTCGCGCACGCGCGCAACGGCGGCAACGTCTTCGAAACCGGCGGTTCCGCTTGCCGCGATCGACGCGGGCGTTTCAAGAAGATCCATAGCGGCGCGCAGTTCGTCGCCGTCGGGCAGTGCGGTGATGGCTACGCGCGCGACGCGCGCGGCTGCGGGAGCGTGCACCGACGGCGGCGCCGCGCGCGGTGCGCTGTGAGCGCGCGGCGTATCCGCGAGCGTAACGGCCGCTGCGAGCGTTTCGGGATCGCTCTGCGATGCAAGCGCCGTTCTCGTACCGTCGGCGGCGACGATTTGGCTCTTACCGCAGTACGCGACGCAGCCGCGTTCGACGCCGCACTTGTTGGCGGCGACGAACGGCACCCCGTTCTCCCATGCGCGAACGCGCGCTAGCAGATCGGCCTGCGCGTTTTCGAGCGACTGTGGACTGCGGCCGCTGGTGACCCATGCGGTCGGCATAACGAGGATCTGCGCGCCCGCATCCACGAGCGCCGATGCAATGCCGGGCATCCGTCCGTCGGCGCAGACGAGAATGCCCAGCTTGCCGACCGACGTTGCTACCGGCGCGATGCGTTCGCCGGGCGCAAACCAACGGCGATCGAAGTGCCACAGAAAAAATTTCTCTGCACTACCGGCGAGCGAACCATCGGCGTCGATAGCAATCGCGCTGTTGTACGCGATGCCGTTTTCTACGCGCGCCGCACCGCACACGATCACCGTACCATATCGCTGCGCGACCTGCTGCAGATCGGCGACTGCGCGTGCGATCTGCAGCAGATCGAGCGGTTCGACGCCGATGACGTACGCCGGGATCGTGCCTTCGGGCAAAACGATCAGCCGAGCGCCTGCAGCGGCGGCTTCTTTGACGCGACGTGTGATGGAAGGCCAAACAGCCGCAAAATCAGCACGGTCGTGAGCCGATAGCTGCAGTGCGGCGGCGGCAAGTTGCGTAGTCACTCTTGGCGTCTTCTCCGCAGAGGCCCGCTCGCTCCCTGTTTTTTGCGCGAGAATCGCCAGGGTCTCGCAACGCAGATGGAGCAAGATGGTCGCCATGAAACGTGCCTGTACTCTTCTCGCTGCGCTCGCGCTCGTTATTGGCTTAATGGCTCCCTCGGCGCCAGCCCCCGTCGATGCGGCGGCGGCCAAAGCCACGCCGGATCCGTGTGCTAAACTGCCCAGCAAATATCAGCAGCGGGCGTGTCGGCAGCTGTCCGTATCGGCCCCCGGCGACGAGTACTTCGGACGCATGAAGATGAGCTATCTCGGCATTAACAACACGTTTCATGACGATGCCATTCGCGCCGGCGCATTTACCACCGACCCAGGCATCATCAGTTCGGTCGGTTGGGCTGATGATGCGCTCAGCGCATGGATGCGCCGATATCCCAACGATCCGCAACTCGCGCGCACCTATTACTTAGCCAGTCAGATGTTCAAACGCATCTATACGCGCGACGCGCAAGAGCATGCCTGGAAGTATATGCAACTGCTCGTCAACCAATTCCCAAACACCTACTTCGGCAAGCTCGAGAAGAAAGATATGGCGCTCGGCTTCACCGAGCATTACTATGCCGACGCGTTGCCTTGTCCAACGCCGCTGCCGCTCGGTGTAAAGCCCGAAAGTCTACCGACACCCTCGGCCACGGCCACGCCCTCTCCCGCACCGGGACAACCCAGCGTGGAGATCATCGTTCCGCCGTGCATCCCGCCGGCCACGCCATCGCCCAGTCCCTCGCCAACCCCGTTAGCAACACCCACACCGCTAACGACGCCATCGCCACTCACAACGCCAACCCCGCTAGGGACGGCCACGCCGCTCATGCCGAGCGCTCCAATGACGCCCGCGCCGTCCCCGACTCCCTCATAGGACGCCTTTCTCAGACGCGACTGCTGGCCGTGGTCTAGGAAGCGGCGCTCTCACGCGTGTGAGGTCGGTGTCTAGAACTTCAGGCCGAGACCCACGTAGGGGCCAGAGTGCGTGAAGTCAGACGGAGCGTTGGTCTTGTTCTGACCCTTGTCACCGAGGTACCCGAAGTCGATGAACAGGGGCTGGTTGGGACCGAACGAGTACGTGCCGCCGATGTCGTACTTCATGATGTTGTACGCCAGCTTTTGGCCGGTAGGACCGTACGTTCCGCCAACGTTGGGGTAGTACCACAGACTGCCGTAGATCGAGAACGGCTGGTCGAGGTCCGGCAGCTTCTCGATGCCGTAGCCCCAATTCTTGAGAACCGGGTAACCGTAGTTGCCCGACGTCGTCAAGTATCCGACACCGATGTAGATACGGGGATTCGCGATTCGCAGGCCGAGACGGCCGTCGAAGTCGTAATCGCGCACCGTGAAGGCCGGAACGAATGTCGATCCGTTGCCGCCAATGACGGTTACGCAGCCCGGGTCACCCACGGGTTCGCATGGTGCCGCTACAGCCGGCGTGCTCGCCGTCTGCAGATGCGGGTAGTTGAACTGACGGTAGTTTCCTTCGATCATCCAGGGGAGACCGATGGCATTAAACTCCCATGCTCCCTTGATCTGATACGAGAAACCACCGGTGTTTCCGGTGCTGTTGCCGGCGCTGAACTCGTTGTAGACCTTCGGCGAGATGATGTAATCACCAGCGATGAAGGCGTCCTTATACGGGGTTGCGGCCGGAGCCGGCGTTGCCGTCGGAGCTTCGGTCGGTGCAGCGGTCGGCGGCGGCGGCGGGGTCGCAGGCAGATAGCGTACGACAACGACGCGCTGGTCGGGAACCCACTGAACGTAGGCGCCCATGCCTTCGGAAATCACGCGAACGGGC
>CAJDWF010000031.1_pt1 | contig 20098 bp, 25 predicted proteins | sample 7391541 | NCBI WGS metagenome assembly CAJDWF01 (sample SAMEA7055727, study PRJEB34461) | soil metagenome | biome: terrestrial ecosystem; feature: Peninsula; material: soil | place: Antarctica | collected 2016
AACAGGTACTCGACGTCCACGCCGGCCTTGGCGTAATGCGGCCGCTCTTCGGGCGCCAGCTCGTAGAAGCGTAGCCGATCGGCGCGAATACCGTAATCGGAATACCACTTCTTGCGCGCCTTGACCCAATGATCGAACGCCTCGAGATCGTGCCCGTCATCGGGCACGAAATATTCTAGTTCCGCCTGCTCGAACTCGCGCTGACGAAACGTGAAGTTGCCGGGGGTGATTTCGTTGCGGAACGATTTGCCGATTTGCGCGATGCCGAACGGCGGCTTCTTGCGCGCGGTTTGGTATACGTTTTTGAAATTCACGAACATGCCCTGGGCCGTCTCCGGGCGAAGGTAAGCCGCGGATGCGGTATCTTCCATCGGCCCGACGCTCGTCTTGAGCATCAGATTGAAGTTACGCGGCTCCGTAAAGGAACCCGCAGATCCACAGTCGGGACACTTGTGCTGATCTTTCAGATGGTCGAAACGAAAGCGGTGCTTGCACACCTTGCAATCCACCATGCGATCGTGAAACGCGTCGATGTGACCCGACGCCTTCCACACCATGGGATGCATGATGATGGAAGCATCGAATCCGACCACGTCGTCGCGCAATTCCACGATCTCGCGCCACCACGCATTTTTGACGTTGCGTTTAAGGATCGACCCAAGCGGGCCGTAGTCGTAGAAACCGCCGATGCCGCCGTAAATTTCGCTCGAGCCGAAAATAAAACCGCGGCGCTTTGCCAGCGCCGTGATTTCGTCCATCGTTACGGGGTTTTTCGGTTCGCTCTCCATGGTCGGCACTAGATTTATCCCCAGTAGGCAATTCTCTTGCCGCCAACCACCCCTACTTTTGTCATCCGCCTCCGTCATCCCGAGCGCAGCGAACGAAGCGAGCGCAGTCGAGGGACAACTTCCCACCACCGCTTCGATGGCAGCCCCTTGACCCATGGCTGACGGTGGGCGCCAGGATGCTCACGCCACTCGCGCCTGGCGGCTCATTCCCTCAAACCGACCGCGTCACCAGCAGCGTGTTTGCGTCGACAGAATACTTGCGCACCGATCCCTGCGAGGCGTTTGCATGAATGACCCAGACCCAATATACGCCGACCTTGGGTTGGTTGTAAAGTACGAAAGCGTCGCGTACATTCGCAACGCGCAACACCGCGTTGACGCCTTTGACAGCGCTTGCCGAAAGTACGACCTCCGTGTTCCGACTCTCCACCACATGCATATCCGAACCAAACTCAGTGCGCCTCGAATAGATCATCGGCTTGCCGGTACTGGCAAGGTTCGGGACAGAACGTAATTGCAGTGGCCCGAGAAGAACGCTTCCTCCACCCGCTGGAGCGTAACGCTCCGCTAGGCCCGCGATCTCCGGATTCCCCGACACGTTTTCAATTGTCCGCAGCATCTTCTCGGTTTCTACTAGGCTGCTCATCGGAGACGCTTTCATCGTCGCGACTTCGATCTGAGCGGCCTCGCGCGCAGAGACGTGCGCCTTCGGGACGACGATGTGTTCTGCGCCTACCTGCCACCGATAGACATCCTCCCTATAGACCCGCGAAGCAGGTACGCGTGAATCGGTGTTAATAGCGGACGGCCCATACAAGGAGACTCCAAAGTCCAAGCCTCGGCTTTTGTTGTAATACTGTACCTGCACGAAGTCTGGACGATCATGGGGGAAGTACAGCAGACTGGTTACGCGACTTCCCGAAGGGATACCGGCCGGGAACACAATGGGAAACGCGGCGCGTCGAACAATATCGCGCACGTCCGCTACCGTTGGCTCGCGCACCTCGACGAACGAATGACGTAGCGTCGCCGCCCTCCCTCCGGTGAGCCATACGTAGGCGCTTTCGTAGATTTTTCCGCCAGCACCGGCTCCGACGCCTAGGGCTGCGAGACATATGGCCCCGCCTGCTGCCAACGACCGTATCCGATCGTGCGCCGATGCTCTGCGCGCACGTTCGCGCATCGCCCCAATCGGTGGATCCGGGACAGGAATCATTCCTCTAGCAGATCGTGCCTGAGCAGAAAAGTCAGTATGCATGTTGCTCTACCTCACCAAGCAGTGGTTGCACATCGATTTTGTAGTCGGCTAGCCGGTCGCGCAAGCGTTCGCGAGCACGCGAAAGGCGTGTGCGAACCGTCGCATGTGCTAGGCCAAGGACATCAGAAATCTCTGCACTCGTAAGGCCGTCAAAATAAAAGAGTACTGTTACGTCGCGCAGATCGTTTGGAAGGGTAGCTAATGCCCTCCACACGTCCAGCGCCGCCGTATCGAACAAGTCGGGCGATTGTTCGTGAAGTAACTGACTAGGGTCGCCGTGCTTGCGGCGAGCGCGCGTAGACTCCCGCATGACGATCCGATACAGCCAAGCATCGAAGGCCTCGGGCTTCCGCAGCGTACGTATCTTGCGAAGCACGATGACGCAAACTTCCTGTGCCACATCTTGAGCGAGACTAAGGTCACCGACAACGGTAGCCGACAATCGGAAACACCTCGACCAGACAACGGCGACGAGCCGCTCTGCAGCAGCCTCGTCGCCGGTTAGTGCCGCGGAAACGAGTTCCGCAGATGCCCAGCGTGCCATAGTTCCCCTTTAGATTGTGCCATCTATATCTAAAGAGGCACTCCCCGCCCCGAAATGTGCGCGCTGCGCATGCTTTAAGGGTTGTTATGACAGCGAGCGCTATCCATAGCGGCGGCCGCGCCAGGTTACGCCGCCGAACGCGTGTTTTAGCAGCGATGCGGCGAGAAGCGTCGGCACCATAGCGAAGCCCGCAGGAACCCAGAGACCGCTCCAGCGCGGCATTCGGAACGCGCGCATCGAGAATTCTGCGGCAACTTGGCTCGCAAGCATCGACGCAGCAGCCACAACCGCCGCCGCCCAGACATGCAGCGAAAGCGCCACAAAAAAGACCAGCGGCGATCCGGGCGAGAGCACCACGAAGAAAGCGATGCCGAACGCCGCAGCGCCGGGTCTTCCGCGCACGCCCAGTGCGAAGTTCTTGGTGAAGCCTTCCCAAATCTCGCCGAAGCTGCGGTACATGCGCACGTGAACGAGCGCTGCGCCTCCTACCAGCATCGCGCGGAACCTCCCGTCGCGCTTGACAAGGCGAGCCAGTTCGAGGTCTTCCGCAATCTCGCCACGCACCGCCGAATGGCCACCGATGACGTCGTATGCCGCTCGTCGCGCGAGAAGGTATTGACCGTTGAAGAGCGCCGCATCTCGTCGGCACGGATCGTTGATCGCATCAAACGAGCCGACGCCCAGTGCGATACCTGTAAGAATCGTCGGCAGCAGCGCGCGTTCCGGCCACGATATGCACGTTTGATCGGTGATGATGCTAAGAAAACCCAGCTCATGCGCGCGCGCGAACAGCACGGCCGAAGCGGACGCTAACGGCTCATGTGTGGTGTCGGCGTCCGTAAAGAGCAGCCATGTTCCGCGCGCGGCCTGCACGCCTTGCGTCAGGGCCCAGGGTTTGCCCACCCAGCCGACCGGGAGTTCCGCGCCTCGAACTAACCGTACGCGTGCGTCGTGAGTGGCGATACGTTCCACGATTACTGCGGTTGCATCGCTCGAGCGATCGTCCACCACGACGATCTCGAAATCGGGATATGCTTGCGCCTGCAGCGACCGCACGCAGGCTTCGATCTGCCGCTCCTCGTCCCGTGCCGGCACGACGATCGAGAGCTTCGGTAGATCGTCGGTTGGCCACAACGGGACCAGAGCGGTGCGCGAGTGTATCCGCAAGTACGCCGTGCGCGCGACGAACGCCGCGTTGACCAGCGCCGCCGCCGCAGCGCAACAACCGACGACGGCCGTGACGTCCACGCAAACCACGCTTGCGCGCGATCGGCGCGGACCCTGCTAATCAGGTTAAGCCTGGTTGCCCTTAACGCGGACGACGTAGGCTACGGAGGTTTCTAGGCTCTCCAGCGCGTGCGGGGAGTTGGGGGGAACGAGTTCTACGGAACCGGCCGCCAGTTTGTGCCGATCGTCGCCCGTTTGGAGCAGAATCGAGCCCTCGGTGACGATGACGGCCACGTTGTCGCCGATCTGATGCGACGGCAGCGAGGTGCCGGTTTCGAACGAAACGCGCGAGACGCTGATGCCATTCGATTCCGCGAGCAGCTCGAAGCGAGGATCGGCGGGCTTTTCGCTGCTGCGTACGATATCGACCAGCCACGTGACGGGGCCGGATTCGAGATATTCGAACGCAAAGCGGTTCGGATAGTCGTGATCGAGCTCGAAGCGCAACGGTCGCGGGTCGTGATCGTTCGTGATGCGTAGGGCTTCGCCGGGTTTGAGCTGCTTAAGCTTTTCGTGAATGGTCACGTGCTTCTTCGGCGGGGGCAGCACGCGAACGTCAAGTTCCAACATGACCGTATTCTACGGCAGCGCCGCGCCCGCGTCGACAACCTGTGTCATCAACCTGCGTCATCGTAATGCACCGCCGCTCGGTGGTACATACAGTACGATGGCAATCGTTGAAGACGTTTACGCAGCGCTCGAAGCCGTGGAAGACCCGGAGATGCGCATAGGGATCGTTCCCTTGGGCCTCGTGTACGGCGTGTCCGTAAGTGGGGACGACAATAATGAGGTGGCGGTGCGCATGACGTTTACCTCACCGATGTGTCCCGTGGCTCCCATGATCAAACAAGACGTGCAGAACGCCGTCGACGGAGTTCCCGGCGTCGCGAAAGCAACGATCGAGATAACGTTCTCCCCGCCGTGGGATCCACGCACCATGGCCAACGACGACGTAAAAGTCATGCTCGGCATCTGGTAACTCGCCTCCGTTGCGAAGCCGTCGTAGGTATGCTACCGTCGGAAATGTATCAAGCTGGCAGTCACGTCAAAGCGCACGAGGCGTCGCAGTAATGCGGCGCCTCGTTTTCATATGTTCCAGGCACGTCTTGACGAGAGAGCTACTTGTTATTCGCGCGTTTCGCGGGAAGGAAGATACGCTGGGGCGTATCGATGGTGTCGACTGCAGGTCTGATACACCTTGCAGCACCGGGTTCGATTCCCGGACGCTCCAGCCGCGACGGCCTACTCACGTTGCGAAGTCCGCGAAGATGTGCTACGCTCGGTTGCGTATCAGACCTGCAGTTCACATCGAAGCGCACGAGGCGTCGCAGCAATGCGACGCCTCGTTTTTTTGTATGTCGCGCGCTAAGATTTGCGCACTTGTCATTTGTGTATTTCGAGGGATGGAAGACACGCTGGGGCGTTTCGATGGTGTCGACTACCGGTCCGATACACCGAGCGGCTCCGGGTTCGATTCCCGGGCGCTCCAACCGTGACGGCCACCTGGCGTGTTAGCGCAATGCGATAATGTCCCCGCGTAGCAATTCAGAGATGTCCCCGGGCTTGCTGGGCTAGGGCTAGGCGGGCGGCCGCGTGCCATGGGATGGCTAGCGCCGGGTTTGTGGGCCTTTCTGGGGTCGGGGATGTAGCGATCGACGTGTTCGTTGAGGCGTTTGCTGTCAACAACTTTCGCTCTGCGCTGGAGCGCGCCGAGGTAGCGTGGAACGATACGCGCGCCCTTGTAGAGCACGAATGGCTCGCCCGATCGCGGAAGCACGATGTTCACGCGCATGCCTTTGCGTAAGCGATGCGTGGATGAAGGATCGATAGCGTACACGTGATCGTCGATCTGAAATGTGCGAGCTGCGGTAAGAACGCGTTCGTATCTCCTCGCCAGGATATCGCTAAGAGCGATGCCGTTAGAGGGCCGATGGGCGTCCTCGCTGTTGCTTGGCGCGACGGCGAAGTGCTCGTTAAATGCGCGGATGTGTTCTGGAAGCGCCCGATTTGCTTCTTCGATGGTGCAGATGTTCGTAAGGCGGAACTCCTTAACGAGGCGACCCTGGAGCGTCCGGTTTGCGCGCTCAACGCGGCCCTTGGCTTGCGGTGAGTTTGCACAGATTAGTTCGATGCCAAGCTCGCGCAATGCACGCTGCATATGTGTTTCTTGATCGCCTACGTCCAAGCGATTGATGCGGAATACCCCGTGTTTATCGGTGTAAATGCTCACTGGCAAGCCATGGCGGCCTAAGGCCTCTTCGAAAAGCGCGAAATAATTGTTGGTCGTTTCATGCTCGGCAAAGCATGCATCCAAGATGCGCGTCGTCGCGTCATCGACGTAAAGCAAGAGCGTACACGGATCGCCGCGGTCTTCAAACCAGTGATGCGGTGAACCGTCGGCTTGCACGAGTTCACCAACAAGCGGTCGCCGCTCGCGCATGGGGGGCGGCTTGTCGCGCCGTCGCCGGGGTCGATGCAGTTGTGCCGCAACGAGCCACTGCCGCAGCGTTTCGCGATTGATCTGCAGCTTCTGGCGTTCGGCAAGTTTCTCGGATAAAAACGTGGGCCCGAAGCCGGCATAGATCGATCGTGCCAGATCTATGACGCGCTCCCGAGCCGTCGCATCGAGGGCGTTGTTGAGTGGACGGCCGCGGCGCGGCGAGGCGAAGCTGGCGGACCCGCTGACCCGTAAGCGACAGACGAGTCGCTTGACTTGCCGGGTTGAGAGCCCTAGGGCCTTGGCGGCCTCGGCCAGGGAGAGGGCTTTGTCGAGGACCTGCTAGGCGGTCTGCAGGCGGAGGAGTTCCTTCGTGCTCAATGGTGTTAGCTCCATGGGGGAGCCTTAGACCACAGCCAGGGGACATCTCTGCTTTGCTAAACCGGGGACATCTCTGCATTGCTCCTACAGACGGCCACCTGGCGTTGCGAAGTCGTCGTAGGTATGATACCGTCGGTCTTGTATCGGGTCGGCAGTCACGCCAAAGCGCACGAGGCGCCGCAGTAATGCGGCGCCTCGTTTTTTACGGAACCTTGCACGCTATTCGGCGAGGAATGCGAGGGCAGTTTCCCCTGCCGCACGCATGCCGCTATCGTGTTCGCGCAGGCCGTACTCGAGTTCTAGGAATGCATGGTAGATCGCACGGAAGCGCGCGGCATCCCATGTCGAGGTCAACCAAAGTGGCTACGCGCGTTGAGCGGCGTGCGCTTTCGGTTGGGTTTCAGCTCGGAGTTGGCCGCAAGTAGGGGTCACGAGTCGAACTCGCCTTAGCCCTCTGCGAAGCGAAGGATTGTGTCAAGACGGGCACGAGCATCTGCCAGGGCGCGCCCTGCAAGCAAATCAGCAAATCGCGAGCTTCCCGCTGTCGTGCGCTTAGCGATAATAAAACCAACCGCGAGAAGCGCAACCCCCAGGGCGAGGTTACTGAGGAGGTACTGAGGGCCAAACTCGTAGCCGTTGACGCCGACCGCGCGCAACCCGACAATCATGAACGGGACCCACAAGAGCGGCGCGGCAAAGATAAGCCAGAAATTCATGCGGATACGTTGGAGACGAAGGCGTTCGAGCGTCTCTTGGATCGCCACGATCGGCTCGTCAAAGTCAATCCTCTTGAGTGAAACGACCTGCCGAGCGCACACAACGAGCACGAGCCATGCACTGATGAAGAGGGCCACCCCGGGAATCACGAAACGGGCGTCGCCGAACGTATCGGCAATGAATGAACCGAGAAGCACCAGCGCAATGGCGTTGCCCGCGATTTCCAAACCCAATGCGAGAATAAGCGGACGCAGCGAGTTTCTCGCAATCTCGAGGTTACTTCTTTGCAGTAAGGTGGCGTTGAGTTTTAGGCTCGCATCGAGTCGCTTGCCATAGTCGCCCCACAGGTTCTTTAGATCGTCATCGCCGGTCATAATGCATTCTCCTTCGTGCGCTCAACCGCGACATCGCGGCGAAGGCGCTCTTTTATACGGTGTAATTTGGTCGCGACATTGCTCGCAGTGATTCCGAGCATCTCGGCGGACGCCGCGTGCCCGTAGCCGTCGAGATACAGCAGAACTAGCGCACGGTCAAGATCGCCAAATCGAGAGATGATGGAATGCAGGGATTCGAGGTCGTCGTTTATTGCCTGCTGCGCCGGAATATCGTCGAAGGTCACGATGCTCGTTGCGAGTTTGACGGTACGCCGTCGCGCGCTGCGACGAAACGCAATGGCGACATTGAGGGCAACGCGATAGGCCCACGTTGAAAAGGACCGGGTCCGATCAAAACGCGGAAACGACCGCCAAAGTTGAGCGGCGATCTCCTGCATGAGGTCCTCGCGTTCGAAGCCGTCCCGGCAGTACGCATTCGCAACTTTGTACAGGAGCGATGTGTGTTGTTCGAGGAGGCTGACGAATTCAGCTTTCACGCCCTATGATTCGCCGGAAGACTGCGGAATATCACACTCGGAGTGCGGGCGCCCGGTTATGGCGCCAGATGCGCCTTAGGCTGAGTGTCCGCGCGTAGTTGGCCGCAGGCGGCGGCGATGTCGCGGCCCATGTTTTTGCGGACGGTCGTGGGTATGCCGGCTTCGTCGAGGACCTTTGCGAAGGCCCAAATGCGGTCGTCGGCGCTGCCTTGGAACGGGCCGTCGGGCGTGCTGTTATACGGAATCAAGTTCACGTGATACAGACGACCGCGCATGCGTTCGGCCAACTCGCGCGCGCATGCTTCCGTGTCGTTCACGTCGGCAAGCATCACGTATTCGAAGAAGACTTTGCGGTTTGTCTTGGCGATGTAGCGCTCGCACGCATCGAGCAGTTCGGCGGTTGAAAACTTCTTGTTGACCGGCATGATGCTCGAGCGCACCGCGTCGTTGGGCGCATGTAAGGATATTGCCAAGTTTACTTGCAGATGCTCGTCGGCAAAGCGATCGATGCAATCGACCAAGCCTACCGTAGAGATCGTGATGTGGCGATGCCCCAAACCGAGGCCGTTGGGGTCATTTAGCAGGGCCACGGCGCCCATGACCGCGTCGTAATTGTGAAATGGCTCACCCATGCCCATGAACACGACGTTAGTGATCTTCTTGCCGCGCGTCGCGAGATCGCGCGCGAAGTAGCGCGCTTGATCGAAGATCTCCGTCGAGCTTAGATTTCGCGTGAAGCCTGCCTGACCGGTAGAACAGAACGCGCACGCGAACGCGCAGCCCGCCTGCGATGAAATACACACGGTCGTGCGGTCGCCGTAATGCTCCATCAGCACGGCCTCGACTTCGCTACCGTCGTGCAGTTTGAAGAGCCCTTTGGTCGTCTGCGCATCATTCGATTGCTGGATCACCACCGGCTCGACCGAAGCGAAGCTCACACCGGCGTCGTTCAACTGGGCGCGCAGCTCTTTGGGCAGCGTCGTGACCTCGTCCACGTCCGCTAGCAGTTCTTTGCAGGCGGCGCGATAGAGTTGCTTGAGGCGGTAGGGCTTGAGATCGAAGCGTTCGCCGAGCGCCCGCGCGTCGGCAAAGCCGGCACGGCGTGCCTTCTCATCGGACCAAATGGCGAGGGGATCGCGAATCACGCCCGCCATTGTATCACGAGCCGATAGGGCCTTCGTCGCCGAAAAGCGCCGGTTGCTCTACCGGCGGCGCGGCGGGCGCGGGCGACGGCTCGGCCAGTTTGTCGCGCACCGCTTTAAGATCGTCCCACACCAGGCGCTTGGCCGCCGTCAGCTCCCCGCCCGTCTGCCGCAGCACGTAGGCGGGATGGAACGTCACCATCAACGCAATGCCCAGCGGACCTTCGTACCAACGCCCGCGCTGTTTGGTGATCAGAAAATCTTTGCCCAGAAATGACTTCGCGGCGGGCGCTCCCAACGCCAAAATGACGGTTGGACGAATTAAGTCGATCTGCTCGTCGAGAAACGAGCGGCAGTTAGCCATCTCTTGCGCGTCGGGCGCGCGGTTCTTGGGGCCGCGCAGGCCGGGCTGCGTGGGCCGGCACTTCACCGTGTTGCAGATGTACACGTCTTCGCGCGCCATATCGATCGCCGCCAGCATCTTCTCGAGCAGTTGGCCCGCGCGGCCGACGAACGGACGACCCAGCAAATCTTCGGTTTCGCCGGGGCCTTCGCCCACACACATCAGCCGCGCGCACGGATCACCTTCGCCGAAGACGTTGTTGCGCCGCTCGGAGCCGATCTGACAGCGGCGACACGCGTCGGCCGCCCCGCGCTGCCGCGCCAAGATCCGTTCGCGCCGCGCGCGTTCTTCCAAACTCATGTCTCGCAGGGCTCCGGCGCGATCACCACGGCGCGCCCGAACGCTACGATCTTCGACTCGCCGTCATCTAATTCGGTGGCGTGAAACTGCAAGCCGATCACGGCATTGGCTCCCAAGGCATCGGCGCGCTTTCGCAGTGCTTCGAGCGCCTCGTCGCGCAACTGTTCCACATCGCTGACAAACTCGGCCGGGGCAACCCCAATGAGCATACCCAGGCTCCGAAACGTCGAGCGCATGCGATTACGCTGACGCGCCGCGATGCCCGACACGAAGCCCAGCGTACGGACGACCCGGTATCCCTGGATGTCGTCGAACGTCGCGATGGAATGACGAGCAATCATCGGGACCGAACGAGGTGCGGCATGCCGCAAACTTCACCGCGGGTGCTTATAGTCCGCCTCGACGCAATCGGCGACGCGCTCGCGCTGACGCCCCTGCTGCAAGCACTCGGCGAGCGCGCAATTCCCGTGGATCTGCTGCTGTCAGCCCGAAACCTGGACGCGTTCTCGGAACGCGCCGCGCGCGCGGTCTTCACCGATCCGGCCGTCGTCCCGCGTGGCGCCTACAGCCACGCGCTCGTCGCAACCGAAAACGCGTCCGGGTACCGCATCGCTAAAACCGTTGGCGCCGAGGTGCGCACGGGCTTTGCCAACGGCTGGGGCAAACCGTTCAAAACGCTATGGGTGCGCTCGCTGCTCACGAACCCGATCTATCGCTCGGCCGGGCTGGACCGACGAGCACCCCACGAGTGCGAGGTGCTCTTCGCCCTGGGGGTTTCGCTGCTAGGCGACGCACGGCCGACGCGCGATGCCGAGCTCCTGCGTCCGCTCGTGATCGATGGCGATCCCATGCGTACCGATGACGTCGTCTTCCAAGTTACCGATAAATGGCGACGCTTGGGCATGTCGCTGCGCGATGTCGTCGCAGCTGCGCGCGCAGCGCGCGCTACGCGCGCCGTCGCATCGGCGAACGAAGAACCGTTTTCCGCCGCGTTCGAACGCGCGTCGGGCATGCCTGTGGAACGCTTCGGCGACGTGCGTTCATGGAAGAGTGCCATCGCGTCCGCCGCCTTGCTGATCGCGCCCGATTCGGGCGCGGTGCACGTAGCCGGCATGACGGGCACGCCCACCGTGGTGGTTTTTCCGCCAATGCACAACCTGCAACGGCAGTTGGCGCGTTGGGCACCGTGGGCCGCGCCCTATCGTACGATCGAAGCGACCGACGGGTGGCCCGAACGCATCGCGCTCGCCGTTATGGCGTTGCGCAACCGCGACGCCGCAACAGCATAATCGATCCCACCCGCTGCGCCGGCACGTACGTTCCCGCCTTCACCAACGCTTGTAGCGCGCCGCCGTACTCTTCCAAGCGCGCGGAATCGGGAAACGCCGTATCGATCAGCGCGTAACACGCGCCCAGCGGATCGTTCGCGCGCTCCGGCAGCAGCGTCGCATTCGGATCGCGCAGCGCGAGATGCGTAAATGCTTCTTCCTGCGTTGCGACTGGCATGTTCGCGGGTAGCGTTGCCAGCACGCGATCGAGCGCCCCATCGCGCGGCTGAACGGCGCGCAAATTTAATCCCGGATGCAGCGGGTTGGCCACGGCTAACTCCACGACACAGAGCGCGATGCACCAAAGCAGCGCGGTACGCGCTTTGCGCGCGTCCATCCGTCGTACGGCAAACGCAAATGCTACCAACACGTAGCCAATCCACGCGCCGGCGTAGTGCGAACCCATCGTATAGGTGGTGGGCATGCGCGAGAGCAGCACTTCCGCCAGCGGCGCCGCCGCCAGCCATATCATGCGCGAACGAAATGGCAAGAACAGCAGCGGCAGAAACGCCAGCACCGCAAATCCTAAACGCTCGATTATGCCGCCGAAGAACAACGTGTGCACGTCGTCGGCCGTCCACGCATAGAAGCGCGTCGGCTGCCAGCCCGCTTGCGCTAACGCCGCTGGTTGGATGTGTCGAAAGAAAAACGCGCAGACGCATACCCCAACCACCGCGGCCGCGAGCGACGTGCGGCCGGGCGCGGTTCTGCGAAAACGCCACCAGCCGAGTACGCCCGCGGCTGCCACGAAGATTGCCTGATCTTCTTTCACGGCCATCGCCAGCAGTGCAAGGAGGAACGCCAATCGCAGACGACCTCCGTCGAACGCCCACAGCATCCATACGATCGCGGCCGGCGCGAACACGTTCTCGTGGAAATCGTTGAAGATGAGCCCCGCCAGCGCCGGATATAGCGCAGCGACAACCGCGCCCAATAGCGCCGTGCGCCGATCCGCGCGACGGGCTATCAACGCATACACCGGCGGAATAGTCAACGCGCCCGCTACGGACTGCAGCGCGATCAGCGCGAGCGGCGAGTTCCAAACGATCAGCAGCGCCGCCGGAAGATAGAGAATCGGCGAAAAATGGAACGCCCAGTGGCTGCCTTCGATCGCGTTGCAGAAACAACCGAATCCACTCGCGGCCGTCTGCGCGAAGATCCCGAAATCCACGAGATTCCGGTGCACCGCATACTTCCACGCTCCCAACCCGAAGAATAACGCCGCATACACAACGGTAATAGCGGCAACGATAACCTTGTCAGCGCGGGCCTGCATCTTGTCCGACAAGGTGCGTTACGTCTTTTGAAGGGTGCGGCGTTGTTGAAGATAGGGCCAGATGAACGTGTCGATCTCGCCGTCCAGTACGGCGCCAGAGTTGCCGGTCTCAACGTTGGTGCGGTGGTCTTTGACCATTTGATATGGCTGCAGTACGTACGAACGAATCTGCGAGCCCCACTCGTTGGCTTGGCGATCGCCGCGCAACTCCGAGAGCTTCTCGTTTTGCTGCTCGATGTCGCGCTGCACCAGCTTGGCGCGCAGCACGTTCATTGCGACTTCGCGGTTCTGCGCCTGCGAGCGCTCTTGCTGCGACGACACGATGATGCCCGTCGGTTCGTGAACGATTCGCACAGCGGATTCCGTCTTGTTGACGTACTGGCCACCCGCGCCGCCGGACTTAAACGTCTCGAAGCGCAGATCTTCCGGACGAATCTCCACCGCCGCGGCTTCGTTGGACTCGATCTCCGGAATCACGTCCACGGCCGCAAAAGACGTATGGCGGCGATGCGCGGCGTCGAACGGCGAGAGCCTCACCAAACGATGCACGCCGCGTTCGCTCTCCAGCATGCCGTAGGCGTTGCGTCCACGCACAAAAAACGTAATAGACTTCAACCCGGCTTCCTCGGCCGGCGATTCGTCCACGATCTGTGTCGAGTAGCCCTTGGATTCAGCCCAGCGCAGATACATCCGCGCGAGCATCTGCGCCCAGTCGGCGGCATCCACGCCGCCCGCGCCTGCAAACACGCTCAGGATCGCGCCGCGCGCATCGAACTCACCGTCGAAGTTGGCGGCCATCTCGAGCGCTTCCACCGCCGCATCGGCCGAGGCGACGTTGGCGTCCACTTCCGCGCTGGCGGCAGCGTCGTTGGCAAAGAGCTCCAGCATTTCGCGCGCGTCGGCGAGCGATCGAGCCGCAGCATCGATCGCGGCGACTTCTTCGCGCAAATCGGCCAGCTGCTTCATCGTATGCTGCGCGGCGTCGGGGTCGTTCCAGAAATCCTCGGCGCGCGAGCGTCGGTCCAACTCGGCTATACTGCGGTTCTTGCCCGCATAGTCAAAGACGCTCCTTGAGGGAGCGCAGGCGATCTTCCAGGCGAGCGATGCTCGTAAGCTGCGAATCGGACATAGCGCGCCATCGTTTCGGGAAGGCCGCCCGCCACCCTTGCGGACGGGCGAAAACGCGGGATGGAAACCGCGAGAAACGCTTCTACTCGAAGGAGATCACCATGTACGTTTCGTCCCAAGAATTGCCGCTGGATGCATCCGCCCTCACGGGCCTGGCGGGATCGCTCGGAAATCTCGGTTCGGCGCTCGGCGGCGGGCAAAACGGGGGCGGGCTCTCGGCGCTCGTGCGCGGCGACGACATCACGCGTCTGCTGCCGCCGCAGCTGCAAGGCGACGCCGATGACGCGCTTGGAATGGCAAGCGGCGCGCTGCAGACGGCCGCCAATCCGATCGGCTCGCTACTTAGCGGCATCGGCTCGCTGCTCTCGCAACTGGCAAACTACCTCGGCGGCATGTCCGGCGGCTCGAACATCGGAGAAGAGCAGTACGCGAATGCCACGGCCTCGTCCACCGGCGACCCGCACCTCACATTTAGCGGAACTGCACAAAACGGTACTTCCGCAAACGCGAAGTGGGATGACATGAATTCGCATGGCGACCTTCTCGACTCGGATTCGTTTGCCGGCGGCTACCGCATCTCTACCACCGCCACGTCGCCAAATGCAAATGGCGTCACGTATAACGGCAGCGCGTCGGTCGGCACGAACGGCGGTTCTACCCGCGTCAGCCTCGACGCAAACGGCAACGCCACGCTGCTTGAAAACGGCCGCTCGCAGTCCATTGCCAATGGCGCACGCTTCAATCTCGGCAATGGCGAAGCGGTCTCGCGCGCGAACGACGGCACGCTTACCGTGAGCGATCGCAACCGCAACGGCGGCAGCATCATCACCACGCTGCGCGACAACGGTAGCGGCGGTGTCGACGTCAACGCCAGCGCACAAAACATCGATCTGGGAGGCTACCTCGCCGGAGCCAACGGCATGAACACCGCTGCTGCCCAAACGGCCTCCGCATGGCGCCCGACGTTCGCACACCGTTATCCGCAGGAGCGCAGTTACGATATCGGCAACGCTTTCGACGGCATCGACGCTATGGAGTAGCGCCCGCTCTAAGAGGAGTCGACCGTGTGGGGACTTTGGATTTTCATCGCATTTCTGGCATTACCGGTCGCCCTATTGTGGATCATCCTCAAGGTTCGCCAGCGGCGCGAGGGCACCGACGACCAAGATTACGGCGGCGAGTATGACGAGGCAGGGCTAAACCCCGTCCCGGGTCGCCAATACACGGTCACCGGCGAGACCGATTTCCCAAACCCACCGCCTGGATACACCGAAGGGCAGATTCCGCGTGACTAGCTTTGCGACACGGAGCGCGGCACGTACACCGTTCATGATACGATTATTAATGCCGCGATAGAGGAGTGACAATTGCTTGCGAACGCACCGCTGCCTGCAAGTCAGGTCGCTGTCCAGATATGTCTGTTCATCTTTGCGGCGATCGCATTGCTTGGCGGCGCGCTCCAGATGTATCGGGGTGAGCCTGACACCTCGCCACGCCTAGATAACGTTCACCGTTTTATGGCTGGCGTTTACTTTTCCACCGGCATCATCAACCTCTGGGCAGCGATCACGATTCGCGAACAAGGCACGCTAATTTACTTGCTCGCGCTCGGCGTCTTTCTTGCCGGCGTCGGCCGCCTCGTATCGATTAAGCGAGTCGGGTTGCCGCGCCCAGCGGGCGTTTGGCTTGCTTATCTCATTCCAGAGCTGACGCTGCCCATCGTCATCGTCGTGGCAGAGTTTTTCACGCATTGACACACCCGTACCAATTTGTCAGACATTCGGCGCTTCCGGGGGCGGCGCCGGCACGAGGCCGTAGCGCCGCATCATTTCGATGAGCTTAGCCATATCGGGAGGTCCACCGGCCTCAATAATCGCTCTCACGTCGCGGAAGTACTGCGGCCCGATGTCCGGCGAGTTGATTATAAGCGCACGCGCCGTGACGAAGTGGGGATTGCTAAAGCCATGGACAACTCCACGCGGCGTCGCCATAGAGTCGCCGGGCTCCAGATCGCGTGTTTCTTTACCCACAGTATAGCGCAATAGCGCAACGTTCCTTCGAGCACGTATACCAATTCCTCATTAAGGGAATGGCTGTGCGGCGGCGGCACGTTGGAGTTCGGTGGCACACGCATCTCGAAGCTGCCCATCTGGCAACCATTGCCAGCTTCTTGCAAGCACCGGATCTCAATTTGGCCAACTCGGATAACGTCCTGCGGGGCAGGCGAATGCACTTCAGTCATGGCTACCTCTCTAAACACCCGTTCATTAGGCATGGTTAAAGTCCCCATTTCTAACGTATCATCTTTTCCGATCTGGCGATTCTCGACGGGAGCATAAGCTCCTCGGATATCATTTGACGCAGTGCATAGGGACTTAGAGCATATGTTCTTCCACAAGCGCAACGAAATCAGGCCAATGCCTGAGATCGCGGACGCTATGGGCCTCTCCCTCGCGGCCTGCTCGCGATTCAGGGCCGGGACACGCGTGCCGCACCCCAGGCATTGGGAAGCCTTCGAGGAGTTGACCAAACTGATCCGAGATTCTTAGAGTGTTCGTTACAATGGTGAAACCGACGTGCACATCCTTCTACATCATCTCGCGCATCATTGCCGACATGCCATCCTTGACGAAGCCAGTCACTTCCTCTGCGTGACGTCGAATCGCCGCGAGCACCACAGGATCGTCGCTAGTTTCAGTGACCACCACACCCGTGGGAGTCAACTCTAGGTGCCGGCGGTACTTCGACGCATTCCGGAACATCGTTGGAAGACTATCGCTCATGCAGCGAACTTCTTCTCCCGCGTTTACATGCTCCCACATGCTTGGAACGTGCTCGCGTAACAACGTAGCAATCCGCGGGTCGCTTGACTCCGTGGTGGTGCGGACACCGTTTGGCAAGCGCTCAACGGAACGTTCAATCTCCGTATGGTGATCGAACATTTCCCTATAGACGCTCATGTCGTGACCGGAGACGTTCATCATGCCGCCCTGCATCATGTCGCCCTGCATCATGTCGCCCTGCATCATGCCCGATTGAGTCGTCCCAGGTGACGTGGTGCTCAAGGAGCGCGCCGAAAGCACCTGCGGGGCGCAACCGACTAAAAAGGTGAGGGCTGAGCCGATGAACGACGTGCGCTTAATCCTCCTCATGGGCACTTTCTTACGGGTAAGGGCAGGCTTCACCTCGCGCGACTTCGCCGAGCTTCCCAACGGCGTGTGCCGTGTACGCTCCACTCACACATGACCTCACATTAACGCAGTCGCAGTGGCGGCTGCTCGTCGCGCCAGTCGTCGCCCATTCTCGGAGCCGTCTTCCGCACAGCGCTCGCTCGAAAGAACGAGGCGATCGTGACGCCTCGCACAAAACCGACGCTCGCAGTTGTAGCGCGCAAGTCCACCGCCCAATCTCCGCTGACCGCACTCCTGCCAGCGCGCATTCCCGCCAACGAGCGCGATATCATGATATTACGTTACAACGGCATATTATTGATGACGAAATCGATGACGTCGTCAGCGGCGAGGTAATCGATGTTGGCCAGCGCGAAAATCGTGTAACCGCGGCCGTGGCAGACCTCGAGATCCCCACTCGTTCCGGGAGCTCATAGTCGGTTCGGCCTATGATACTTAACCGCGCACCGGCTCCATGGCGTCGTGCGTCTCGGGGATGACAAACATATCATCGTTGATCCTACCTTGCTTGAACCGAGGGTTTCTCGCCGGTTCCTGCAAACAGTACTCAGGGGCCCAATCATAATTTCAAGTTTCCGACGCTGTGCGTGCTTGACTTGCCTGACGAAAATAGCCCGTAAAGATATGCACGATCAATGGTACGCAACAATTGATGGATAAGGAAAATTCGACCGCACAACAACGTAACGCTCTAGGTGCGCAACGGGCGCACTGGGAGCGGACATTTGCCGCCAAGTCGGATAGGTTTGGTGCGAGTTCCAGTGAACCGGCCAAGTACGCGGCTAATCTGTTCGCGTCCAATGGGGTGCGCCGGATTCTCGAACTCGGCGGCGGCCAGGGGAGGGACGCCTTCGGGTTTGCGGAGCGCGGTTTTCAGGTGCACGTTTTGGATTATTCTCAGGAAGCCGTTAACGCGATCGTCGCTAAGGCCAAACAGAACGCTCTCAGTGATCGCCTGACTGCCGCGGTGCATGATGTCAGAGAACCGTTGCGGCTCGCGGACGATTCGCTTGACGCTTGCTACTCACACATGTTGTATTGCATGGCGCTCACGACTTCGGACCTGGAGTTGCTCTCACGAGAGGTTTGGCGAGCACTGAAGCCTGGCGGTCTGAACGTTTACACGGTACGACATACGAATGATGCGGACTACGGTGTAGGAACTCATCGCGGCGAGGACATGTATGAGGACGAGGGATTCATCGTGCATTTTTTTGATCGCCGAAAGATCGAACACTTATCCGATGGGTTCGATATTCTCGCAATTGATAAATTCGAAGAAGGTCAGCTCCCGCGTAAACTTTTCTGCGTCACGCTTCGCAAACAAGGAGGCTAAATGATTTTGTGTCGCTGACCATGCGGCGCAAAGCCTTATGGGACAAAGCTTTGCGCGGCGCGCGGAGATGTGCAGACGTATTTGCAAAGATGTCACGAGGTTAGCGCCTAGGGTCTAAAAGCAGGTTATGCGCCGAAAACCCTTACACCACGGGCGTTTGCGCGACACGGCCGGCGCGAGGCGCAAGGCGCGAGGGGTGGCCGGTTTCAGGCCTTAACTCTATGCCCGCTACGCGGCGGCTCGGGCATAGAGTTAAGCGTCGAAACCGGCCACCCCCTGCGCCTCGGCCCTCGCGCGTAGCGTGTCGCGCAAAGCCCCGTCCTGTAAGGGTTTCCGGCGCACGCGTACTTTCGAGGCTCTATGCGTCATCGGCCGAGCATCTTTGCAAATGCGCTCGCAAATCTCGGCGTGTCGCGCAAACCCTTGTCCCATAAGGCTTTGTAGCGCATCGGCCGATGCAGGGTGCATAGCGGGCGGGAGTCCGCCGTTCTCTTAGCGTATGGCTGAAAAATGCCGATCCCTACGTATGAGCAGATACTACTGCCGCTTCTCCGGCTTTCGGCCGATCGTACCGAGCATCCAATGAGAGACACTGTAGACACCCTAGCGAATGAGTTTAATCTATCGAATGAAGAGCGAATGGAGTTGCTTCCTAGCGGCATGCAGACGCGGTTTGCGAATCGCGTTGGATGGGCGCGCGCGGCACTTAAGAAAGCGCTTCTCCTTGACGCGACTCGCTGGTCCCATTTCCGAATCACTGATCGAGGCTTAGCGCTTCTCACGGAAAAGCCTGAGTCGTTGAGCGACAAATGTTTGCGACGCTATCCCGAATACGTTGAGTACGTCACTTCGAGTTCGTCGCCGAAATCGACGGTATCCCTTCAGGCTCCACAATCAGCCGAACAAGCACTGGCCTCTACTGTTCCCCCAATTGAGAGACTCACGGAGGCGTACTCTCAACTTGCTACCGACATCGAAGAGCAACTCCTTGCGAGGGTTAAAGCCAGCACACCGCGATTCTTCGAGCGATTAGTTGTCGACGTCTTGCATAGGATGGGTTATGGGGGTTCGTTCCGCGATGCGGCACAGGCGATTGGCAGGTCCGGTGACGGCGGCGTGGATGGGGTAATCAAGGAAGATAGACTTGGCCTTGATATGATCTACGTTCAGGCGAAGCGATATACCGTTAATAAAGTGCCGGCTGCTGATGTGAGAAATTTCGTCGGTGCTCTCGCCGCGAAGAAGGCGCGGAAGGGTGTCTTCTTTACAACGTCGGGGTTTCAGCCTGACGCCATGAAGTACGCCGAAGCGGTTGAAGGCAAGATGTTGGTTCTCATCGATGGCGTGCATCTCGTCAGGCTCATGATTGAGCACGGCGTCGGTACAAGCACGGTAGAGACCTACGCGATCCCACGCCTTGACGATGATTATTTCGAGGGCGGTGACGCCTCATGATGTCCCGGGCTATACATGCTGGGACTACCCCCACAGCAATGCTGAAGCCGAATCGAAAAAGGTCGCCCTTAGCGGGACGCGTGGATGAGTGTGTTATCGCGCCGCGATCATCCTATCTACTGCATCTCTGATACGCCCGGCGGAATCAAGCGCGGCCCCGCGAATGAAGCCGAACCGGAGGATTATAATGTCATCGATAAATCAAGCGGCGCTCAACGTGACGGATAAAGCTCGCACCGTCGATACGGCGTTTTATGCCGTGTTCGAGGCAATGAAGGAGGCAGATCGACGCGATCCCAAACTCATCGCAACGCTA
>CAJDWF010000032.1_pt1 | contig 19925 bp, 21 predicted proteins | sample 7391541 | NCBI WGS metagenome assembly CAJDWF01 (sample SAMEA7055727, study PRJEB34461) | soil metagenome | biome: terrestrial ecosystem; feature: Peninsula; material: soil | place: Antarctica | collected 2016
CTGCACGAACACCTGCAGCGAGACGACGTCGTGCTCTTGAAAGGTTCGCGTATCTACAAGCTCGAGGAAATCGTCGAAAGGCTGCGGTCGTGATTCGCCCGTTAGCCGTCACGCGTTCCGAAGTGCCTGCGGGATTGGTTGCCATCCCCGTGCGCACGCGTTTGGTGCACGCGGGCGACGACGTCGTCGGCATCGTTGCCGATGCGGTGCGCGGCATCGCGCGCCCCGGAGACGCGATCGCGATCTCGGAAACGGCGGTTGCGATCGCGCAAGGCGAGTTCGTTCCGGCCGAATACGTGCGCCCGTCAAAACTTGCGCTCGCGCTCTCGCAGCGAGCCGGCGCGCTGGCGACGGTCAATCAGCCCGAATCGCTGCAGCTCGTCATCGACGCCGTCGGTGCGCCCAAGGTGGTGTACGCCGCCGCGATGCACGTGTTGGGACGCCTGGTTGGACGACGCGGGGCCTTCTACGAAGTGATGGGCGATGCGATCACCGCGATCGACGGCTATACCGGCACGCTGCCGCCGTACGAGCGCGCGATCGTGCTCGCGCCGCGCGAGCCCGATGCGTTCGCGCAGTCGGTGTTGGAGCGTACGGGCATCGCGTGCGTGGTCGTGGACGCGAACGATTTAGAGAAGGCCAAAGTGTTAGGCGCTTCGACCGGCGCGAACCGCGCAGCCATCGCCAACGCGCTGCTCGGCAATCCGCACGGTAACGGCGACGAACAGACACCGATCGTGGTCCTGAAATGGCGCGGCAACGGCGCGAACCCGCTTCTCGAGGTCGCACCGTGACGTTCGAGCTCATCGCCGTGTGGGTCGTTGCGGGCTTCCTCATTTCGGCTGCGTGCGGTGCGGTGCTGCTGCGCTTGATGCCGCGCCTGCAGTTCAAGCAGACCGCATACGAAGACGCACCGCAGACGCATCAAGCGAAAACCGGTACGCCGACGATGGGCGGATTTTGCTACGTGATCGCGATGCTGCCGCTGCTTTTGGGCGTCGTCACCTGGCCGTTCGCGTGGCAGATGCTCGGGCTGGTGCTACTGTGCGCGCTCGTCGGTTTCGTGGATGATTTCATCGGCATTCGCGGCGGCAAGAACGCCGGCTTGAGCGCCCGCACGAAATATCTGGCAACCGCGTTGATTGCGATCGTTTTTTTGCGTGCCATTTCCGATTCGACCGATCTCTTTCCGCGTGACGTGATCTTCCATGCGGGAGCATACGTGCTGGCGGTTCCGCATTGGCTGTGGCTGCTCTTGGGCATCGTTGCGGTCACTGGAACCGTGCACGCGGTCAATCTCACAGATGGTCTCGACGGTTTGCTGACCGGTACGATGGTACCGCCGCTATCATTTTTCGCGTACGTCGCGCTCTTTAAAACCGATCAGCAGGTTGCGGCATACGCGAGCCTGCTGGGCATCGGCGCGTGTTTGGGGTTTCTGATCTACAATCGCTATAAAGCGAAGATCTTTATGGGCGACATCGGCTCGCTCGCGCTCGGCGGCTTGCTCTCGGGTGTGGCCATCCTGACCGGTGAAATGTTGATGTTGATCCTAGTCGGCGGTGTGTTCGTCGCCGAAGCGGTCTCCGTGATTTTGCAAGTTAGCTACTTCAAGCTAACCAAAGGCAAACGCATCTTTCGCATGTCTCCGTTGCACCATCATTTCGAGCAGCTCGGATGGCCGGAGACGCGTGTGACCGTGCGCTTCTGGCTGATCTCGCTGTTGTGCGCCGTCGTGGGCTGGGCGGTGGTGCGGTGAGCGCTATTCGCTACGATGCCGGTGAGACGGCGCTGGTGATCGGCTTGGGACGCAGCGGTTTGGCGAGCGTAGAGGCGTTGTGTCAGCGCGGCGTTACCGTCGTCGCAACCGACGAAAAGCCGATCGCAGAGTTGCGCGAGCAAATCGAGCAGATCCTAGCGCTCGGCGCGGCGTTCGTAGCGCCGAACGATCTGCAGATCGCGATCGACGAACTCGACTACGCGGTCGTATCGCCCGGCGTACCGCCGAGCGCCGCGCCCGCACGCGCCGTTGCGGCCGCGCGTATACCGATCTTCGGCGAGATCGAACTCGCGTACGGGTTGTGTGCCGCGCCCATCGTAGCGATCACCGGAACGAAGGGCAAATCCACTACGACCGCGCTGATCGGGCACCTGCTACGCGGTGTCGGCAAACGCGCGATCGTGGGCGGCAACATCGGCAACCCGCTCGTGCGCGAAGTCGCCGACGCGGCGGCGACAGACTGGGTCATTGCCGAGGTCTCGTCGTTTCAGTTGGAAACCACGCGAGCGTTCCATCCGCGTGTTGCCGTGCTGCTTAACGTCACCGAAGATCATCTCGATCGTTACGCGTCCATGGACGACTACGCCGCAGCGAAGTTCCGCATCGCAGAGAACCAAGGCCCAAAAGATACGTTCGTCGGCAACTTGGACGATGCGCGCGTGCACGCGTTCGGTACGAGCCATCGCGTCGCAGCGCGTACGTGGTGGTTTGCGCTGGACGAGTCGCCTGATGCTGCGATGTTCGTCCGCGACGGCTTCATCATGTATGCTCCCGGCGGCATCGCGAAGCCGATGGCGCTGATCGCATGCGCGGATCTTCCGCTGGCGGGCGAACATAACGTACGCAATGTGATGGCGGCGCTGCTGGCAGCGATCGCGGTCGGCTGCGATCCGATCGCGCTCGCCGACGTGGTGCGCACGTTCACACCGCTCCCGCATCGTCTGCAGCCCGTGGCCGAGATCGATGGCGTTCTCTACGTGGACGACTCGAAATCCACCAATCCGGGTTCGGTAATCGCCGCGTTACACGCGTACGATCGACCCTGCGTGCTGATCGCCGGCGGCCGTTCGAAGGGTACGTCATTCGACGCGATGTGCGCCGCCATCGACGAGCGCGCGAAGGCGACGGTGCTGATCGGCGAGTCCGCCGCGGAGATCGAGCGTGGACTGCGCGTGGCGCGCGCGGTCGCCGCCTCCTCCATGGACGACGCCATCGCGAGGGCGCGCGAACTCGCGCAGCCCGGCGACGTGGTGTTGCTCTCGGCAGGCTGTTCGTCGTTCGACATGTTCCGCTCCGCCGAAGATCGCGGCGAGCGTTTTAGCGCCGCGGTGCGCGCCGTTGCAGAGACGACCCATGCGTAACGCGTCCGCGCGCCGCGAAACGACGCGCGCGCACGACGATCGCGAGCCGTTGCGTTCGTACGTATCGGCGCCGCCGGACACGTGGCTCTTCGCGTCGGTCGCGATCTTGGTGGCGATCGGCTTGGTGATGGTCTTCAGTGCTTCGAGCGCGAGCGCGTACGCCGATTATCACGATACCATGTATTTCTTCAAGCACCAGCTGATGTGGCTGGCTGCGGGATCGGCGATCGCATACGGCGCGTATCGTATCGACTATCATCTGCTCAAGCGCGCGGCGCCGTATTTGCTGCTGGGCAGCATCTTCGCCCTGCTGCTCGTGCTGGTGCCGCACGTCGGCGTGTCGGTCAACGGCGCGCGCCGTTGGATCGGCTTCCACTCGCTCTCGCTGCAGCCGTCGGAGTTTGCGAAGATCGCGCTCGTCGTCTATCTGGCTGCGATGCTTTCCACGCGCGGCGAACGGATCACGCAGCTCGCATCGGGCCTCTTCCCGCTATGCATCGCACCAATCGTCATGGCGATGCTGGTCCTCAAAGAGCCGGACATGGGCACCGCGAGCCTGTTGGTCTTCGTCGCGTTCACGATGTTCTTTGCGGCTGGCGCGCGCATACCGCATCTGCTGGCAATCGTTGGCGTGACAACCCCCGTCGTGGCGTTCTTGGCGCTCGCAAGTTCCTATCGGCGCGCGCGCATCTTAGCGTTTTTGGATCCATGGAAAGACGCGCAAAACACCGGCTTTCACATCATTCAATCGCTTTACGCCTTGGGCAGCGGCGGGCTGTTTGGCGTCGGCTTGGGCACGTCACGCGCGAAGTTCTATCTGCCCGAAGAGTATACCGACTTTATTTTCTCGGTTATCGGCGAAGAACTGGGCTTGATCGGAACGGTCTTCGTGCTGGCGCTCTTCGTGACGCTCGCATACCGCGCAATACGTATCGCGCTTGCGGCTCCCGATCGCTTTGGGTTCTTTCTCGTAGTCGGGTGTACGGCGATGATCGTGATTCAGGCGATGATCAACATCGGGGTAGTCACCTCGTCGTGGCCGGTAACGGGCGTTCCGCTGCCGTTCATCTCGTTCGGCGGATCGTCGCTGCTGGTCAACCTCATCGCCGTCGCCTTGATTCTCAATGTCGGCCGCTACCGCCGCGTCCGCGCGGAGTAGCGTGAACGAGATCGTCGCCGAACGGCTGCAACTGCAAGCACGTGCGTGCGGTCTGATGGGTTCGCCATTTACGCAGCGCCTGCTGGAAGAGGCGCGCGACGAATACGCGAGGGGCGGCGCGCTAGCGAATCTTCTCGATGCCAACGTACACTACAAACGCATCGGACTCAATCTCTGCAACGCCGCGCACTATCTTGCGCTTTGCGGCGAGCCAGCGTTGGCGAAGCACTACCCGTCCGTCGGTGGCGACGGCGACGCGGTTGCCGCGTGGCGAGCTGCGAGCCGGATCTTGAATGAAGATCCCGCGCGCTTCGCGGTGCCGTTTGCGCGAATAACGCAGACAAACGAGGTCAATCGCGCGATGCCGCTGCTCGTTGCCTTTCTGTACGTCGTCGATCGCACACGCTTGCCGCTGCGGCTGCTCGAAATCGGCGCGAGCGCTGGCCTGAACCTGCACTTCGACCGTTTCGGTTACGATGGGGGCGATTGGACGTGGGGGGACCTCGCGTCGCCGCTCGTGCTGCGCAACGCGATCGCATCGGGAACGCCCGCGCATATCGACGTTCATCTGCGTATCGCCGATCGTCGCGGCTGCGACGTGCATCCGCTGGATATATCGAAAGAAGAGGACCGCATCGCGCTGCAGTCGTTCGTGTGGGCCGATCAGCGCGATCGCTTCGAGCGCTTGCGGAGCGCGTTGCAGGCCATCGGCGACGATCCCGCGCCGATCGATGCCGAAGATCTGTACGCGTGGCTGGAGCGCACGGCGCAGCCGCAGCGCGGCGTCGTGACGGTCGTCGCTCACTCTGTCGTGGAAGAGCATTTGAACGAAATGGATCGCGAACGCCTCGCGCATCTGCTGCAGACGCTTGGCGAACGCGCAACCGAGGACGCGCCGCTGGCATGGGTGCGGATGGAGCAGATCGACGGCACCTATCCAACCGAGGTGCGCCTGTGGCCGGGCGACGGTTGCTCCGTCACGCTCTGCACGTCGAGCGGTCACGCGCAAGCGATTGCGTGGACGGGCGCGTGAACGTTCTCTTTACCGGGGGTGGTACCGGCGGGCACGTGTACCCGGCGATTGCGATTGCCGAAGAACTGCGCGATGCGCGCAGCACGTTCGTGGGTACGGCATCGCGCATGGAAGCCAAAATCGTACCGAAGGCCGGCTATCCGCTCGTAACCGTGCTGTCTGCGCCATTTGCGCGCTCGCCGCTGGGCGCGTTGCGCAGCGCGTTCGTCAATTTCGTGGGAACGCTGCAGAGTCTGGCGGTGGTGGCTAAAGTGCGCCCCGACGTGGTGATCGCTACCGGCGGTTACGTGTGCTTCCCCGTCGTCGTTGCAGCGCGCGTGTTGCGCGCGTTGCGCGTGGTGCGCGCGCCGATCGCGCTGCTGGAACCCAACGCGACGCCCGGGCTGACCAACAAGCTCTTGGCGCCGCTGGTGGATGAAGTGTGGGGCGCGCAAGTTGACGGCGATCCGCGCTTTCGCGGCAAGTACGTGCAGACCGGCGTGCCGATTCGTTCGTCACTGCTGCATCTGCCGCAGCGCGACGCCGCGATCGCGCGTTTGGGTTTGGATGCCAACAAACGCACGCTGATCGCCATGGGCGGAAGTCTGGGCGCGCGCAGCATCAACGACGCGGTGCGCGGACTGGACGCGGCACCGGAAGGTTGGCAAGTGCTGCTGGTCGCGGGCGACGACGCCGTTGCGGCTTCGGTGCGTCAGCGCGCGGTGCCCGGCGTGAGCGTCGTGTCGTATCTCGACGATCCCGCCGACGCGTTTGCGGCGGCCGATCTGCTGCTGGCCCGCTCGGGAGCCTCGACCGTTGCCGAAGTGCGCGCGCTGGGCCTGGCCGCGCTCTTCGTGCCGTATCCACATCACGCCGACAATCATCAAGTTGCCAACGCGCAGTCGCTGGAGCACGATGGCGCCGCCCTCGTCATTCGGGATAAGGATCTCGACGCGCAGCTCCTGGGCGCGGTCGTGGCGGGCTTGAACGAACCGGGGAAGCTCGCGGCTCTGCAGGCGGCAGCGCGCGCCGGGGCGGCTGGCGACGCTGCTGCCGCAATCGTGGCACGGATACGGGCGCTTGCAGCGCGAAGAACGCAAGTCTGATGCAGCGGGAGACGTGGCACTTCGTAGGAATCGGCGGGATCGGCATGAGCGCGATCGCGCGAATTTTGCTCGCGCGCGGCGAAGCGGTTTCCGGATCCGACGTGCGCGAAACGCCATTGGTCGCGCGCTTGCGCGCCGAGGGCGCGCGTGTGACGATCGGTCACGATGCGCGCAACATCGAGGGCGCGAGCACCGTGGTGATCAGCTCCGCGATCGATCGCAATAACCTCGAGCTGGTCGCTGCCAAACGTGCCGGCCTGTCGATTCTTCATCGCGGCGAACTGCTCGCGCGGTTGGTGCGCGAACGGCGCGGTATCGCGATCTGCGGAACGCACGGCAAGACCACCACCACCGCGATGACCTATGCGGTGCTGCGCGGCGGCGGCATAGACGCAAGCTTGGCGCTCGGCGGCATCGACGGCGCGCTGGGTACGAATGCGTTCGACGGTTCTTCGCCGTGGTTCGTTACCGAAGCCGACGAGTCCGATGGATCGTTTGCGCTGCTCGATGCAACGATCGCCGTGGTGAACAACATCGAAAACGATCATCTCGCCAGCGACGACGAACTGCCGAACCTGGTGCGCGCGTTCGACGAGTTCCTGGCAAAGCTGCCTGCGGACGGCGCGGCGATCGTCGGCATCGACAACACGTTGAGCGCGTCGTTGGCTGCGGGCGCGCGCGCGGCGCGCACCGTTACGTTCGGCCTCTCGCCCAAAGCGGATCTTTCGGCAGCGAATATTCGCTTCGCCGAACTCGGCAGCACGTTCGACGTGGCCGCGGGCAGCGTGTGTTTAGGCAGCGTCACGCTGCCGGCGCCGGGACTGATGAACGTGCAGAACGCGCTAGCGGCCGTCGCCGTCGGTCGCGCTCTGGAAATTCCGTTCGTCAAGATCGCCGGCGCGCTGGCCGGCTTTCGCGGCGTGCGTCGGCGTTTCGACATTCTCTCGCGCGACTCACGCATGATCGTGGTGGACGATTACGCGCATCATCCGACCGCGATACGCGCGACCATCGCCGCCGCGCGCGATTATCATCCCGGCGATATCGTGGTGGCGTTTCAGCCACATCGCTACTCGCGAACCGCGTATCTGGCGCGCGACTTCGCCAACGCGCTGCATGGCGCCGACCGCGTGTTCCTGTTGCCCGTGTATGCCGCATCCGAGGCGCAGATTCCCGGCGTGAGCGAACGCTCCATCGGTGAACCGCTCGAAGCGCTCGGCACGCGCGTCACGTACGTGCGCGACGGCGATGAGTTGGAGACGCGGCTGCTCGACGAAGCGCCGCGTGGGGCGCTCGTGCTGATGCTCGGCGCGGGCAGTATTACCGACATGGCCGCGCGCGTTGCGCGGCGCGTCCAGGCGCCGGGCGCGCCGACGCACGCCGGATGAGCGCCACCGCACGCGCGGCTATGCGCTCGCTGCTTACCGACGCGGATCGTGACGAATTGCGCGCGATCGAAGGCTTGTCCGTCGCGTTCGACGAGCCGCTGGCACCTTACACGTCATGGAAACTCGGCGGACCGGCCGACGCATGGATCGTCGTCGAGGACGAAACGCGTTTGTCGGCGGTCATGCGATTCTGCTTGCGCCGACGCATACCGTGGTTCGTCCTGGGCAGCGGCACGAACTTGCTCGTAGGCGATGGCGGCATTCGCGGGCTGGTGCTGCGTTTGAGGGGGACGTTCGCGTCCGTGACCGCCGAACTGGAAGGCGACCGCGTGATCGTGCATGCGGGCGCGTCGGCCGACATGGCGCTGCTCACGGCCAAAGCAGCGTCTCTGGGCGCCAGCGGTATCGACTCGCTAGCTGGCATCCCGGGAAGTGTGGGAGGTTCGGTGCGCATGAACGCCGGAACCGACCGCGAGATCGGAGATTTCATTACGGACGTGAGGGTGCAGTCACCGACAAAGCCCGACGCGCATTCGATTACCGTGCAGTACTTCTATCGGCACACCACGCTCGCGCACGACGCGGTGGTCACGCGCGTGACCTTGGCGTTCGAACGCGGCGACACCGCCGAAATACGCGAAAAGATGAAGGCGCGGCTGATGCGGCGCAAGGTTACCCAACCGCTCGCGTTTCCCAATGCCGGATCGTGCTTTCGAAACCCCAACGGCGAGAAGACGGCTCGCCTCATCCAGGAGATCGGCGCCAAGGGATGGCGGGAAGGCGGCGCGGAAGTCTCGCAGCTGCACGCGAACTTCATCAACAATACCGGCGGAGCGACGTCGCGCGACGTCGCCACGCTACTCGCGCGGGTGCGCCGTGCCGTATTCGATGCCTGCGGCGTGGAACTACAACTCGAAGTGCATCTGGTCGGAGTCTTTATATGAAAGCCAAAGTTGCCGTCGTCATGGGCGGGTCCAGTTCCGAGCGCGAGATTTCGATCGCAACGGGCTCGGGCGTGGTGCAGGCGCTGCAGAAACTCGGGTACGAGGCGCAGTCGCTCGATTACGACGCGTCGTTCTTGGACGGCATTCGCGCCCTGGCGCCCGACGTGGTGTTCGTGGCGCTGCACGGTCCGGGCGGTGAAGACGGTCAGGTGCAGGCGATTCTCGAATACCTTGGCCTTGCATACACGGGCAGTGCGGTCGAAGCCGCTGCGGTAGCGATGGACAAACATCTCACGAAGAAACTGCTCGCCGCCGAAGGTTTGCCCACCGCAGCCTGGGATCTGTTCGATCTCTCGGGTGGCACGTTGCCGCTGCTGCCGGGCGCGCTGGATCTGCCGTTGGTCATCAAGCCGCGCTACGAAGGATCGTCGTCGGGTGTGAGCATCGTGAAAACGCACGAGCAGTGGACTAACGCCATGATCGCCGCGGCGCGTTCGTTTCCGCAGATCGTCGCGGAAGAATTTTTATCCGGGCGCGAGTTTACGTGCGGCGTGTTGGGCGAAGAGGCGCTGCCGGTCGTCGAGATCGTGCCGAACAAAGGCGAGTTTTACGACTACGAATCCAAGTACGCATCCGGCGGCAGCACGCACGTGGTGCCGGCCGACATCGACGGCGATCTGGCCGCGCGCATGCAGATGCTCGCGCTCTCCACGCATCGTCTGATCGGCCTGCGCGATTACTCGCGCACCGACTTTATCGTGAGCGCCGAAGGACGTCCGCAAATTCTCGAAGTCAACACGCTGCCCGGACTCACACCGACGAGCCTCTTTCCCGATGCATGTAAAGCCGTCGGTATTTCCTACGAGGCACTCGTCGAACGCCTCATCAGTTACGCGCTAGGCCGCGCCCAAGTAACCTCGCGCGCCTAGGCGAACGACGAGGCGTCGTCGTCGGCGGCTAGGACGTCGAGCATGTTATCGGTGGGCGCCATGCCTTTGGCTACCGGGTAGCGTTCCAGGAAGTCCGGGCGCTGCAGACGCGCTTCGAGCGTCTGGCGCTCGAAGTGCTCCACCACCGCTTTGATTTTTTCGGGCGTCGTGTGGGCGCGAACCCAACCCGCCACCTGCTGATTGCTCTTGGCCCGTTCCACCTCATCACGCAGATCTTCGAGATCCACCTCCAACATATCGAGCGTACGGCTGCTAAAGCCATCGATCTGATAGGCGCCGATGTCCCCTCCCGCCTGTTCTGCTCGCAGTTTATCGACGGTGCGAGCGAGCATCGGAACCGCCAGGTCGCCCAGGGGCGCGCGCGGGTGAGCCGGAGCATGTTTCGTGAGGTCGAGTGCTTCCATAGAGGCATCTTCGCAGGCGCGGCGGGTGTAAACTGCTAGGGTCTATCCGGCTGGCCCGCCGCCGTGGGGTGTTGGGGGGCTTGCCGAGCGAGACTCGAAGAAACGGGCTCGCCAACTTGGGAGGATCCCGCACTGGATACCACTGGTCTCGTTGTCAACCGCGGCCTAGAGGGCGTCGTCGTCGGCAGCACTCTATTGAGCAACGTTGAGGGAAGGATCGGCCGCCTGACCTATCGCGGCTACGATATCGACGATCTCGCGCCCAACGTCTGCTTTGAAGAAGTCGTGCATCTGCTGCTGTACGGGCATCTGCCCGATGCCGCCGAGTTGGCCGCAATTAAGCGAGAACTCGGCGAGAAGCGACAGGTGCCCGAGGCGTTTTTGGACGCCATGCATCGCGTGCCGCGCAGTTCGTGGCCGATGGATGTCGTGCGCACGATCGCGAGCGGACTTGCGCTGTTTTCACCGGTCAACCAACACGGCGCGCACGTCTCCGACGTGCACGCCGCCCTCGAACTGATCGCCAAGCTGCCAACGATCCTGGCGGCCTGGGATCGCGTGCGCCGCGATCTCGATCCCATCGCGCCGCGTGCCGAATTGTCGCAAGCCGCGAACTTCCTCTACATGCGCACCGGCGAGGTGCCCAATGTCGTGGAAGAAGATGCGGTCGATACATATCTGGTGCTGTTGGCCGATCACTCGTACAACGCATCCACATTTTCTGCGCGTGTGACCGCGTCCACGCTAGCCGATATCTACGCCGCGGTGACGACCGCGCTTGCGACGCTGCAGGGCGACGCGCACGGCGGTGCGGCGAGCGCTGCGTTTAGCGGACAGATGGATGCGGGCACTCCCGATCGCGCCGAAACCTACGTGCGCGGCGTGCTTGCCAGCGGCAAACGCATTATGGGCATGGGACATCGCGAATACAAAGTACGCGACCCGCGCGCCAAGCATCTCGAAGCGATGGCGAAGAAGCTCAGCGAATATAAAAATGACAGCCGCTGGTACGACGTCGCGCGCGCCGTTGAAGACGCCAGCAATCGCGTGCTCAAAGAGACGAAGCCCGACAAGAACATCTACGCCAACGTGGACTTCTACACGGGCCCCGTGCTCGCCGAACTCGGCATTCCCGGCGACGAGTTCACCTGCGTGTTTGCATGCGGACGCATCGCGGGCTGGACGGCGCACATTTTGGAACAGCTGGCCGACAATCGTTTGATTCGTCCGCAGGCCACGTACGTGGGACCGCCGCCCGGTCCGTTCGTTCCCTTGGAACGCCGCAGCGTTAATGGCGCGGTGGGCGCGCGCGCATGAACGGGAACGCACGCCGACTGGGTGCGGTAACGCGCGCCACAGGCGAGACCAACGTCGAGGTTTCCATCGATCTCGATGGCGGTGTCGTGGAGATCGCAACGTCGATCGATTTTCTCGATCACATGCTTGCGGCGTTCGCGAAGCATTCCGGCTGCGGGCTGGTAGTGCGCGCGCGCGGCGACGGCATGGACAACCATCACGTGATCGAAGATGTCGGCATCGCGTTGGGTAAGGCCGTGCACGACGCACTCGGCGACAAGAACGGCATCGAACGGTACGGCTCTGCGATGATTCCGCTAGACGAGGCGCTGATCGCCGCGAGCGTGGACATCTCGGGGCGCGCGTATCTGAACTTCCGCGTGGCGTTCTCGCGCGAGGATCTGGGGCAGATGCCCACCGAGATGATTGGGGAGTTCTTCCGCGCGGTCACCGATAACGCTAAGATCGCGCTGCACTTGGTGCAGATGAACGGACACGTGGCGCATCACGTGTGCGAAGCGACGTTCAAGGCGTTTGCGCGCGCGTTTCGCCAGGCGGTCGCGCGCACCGGCGCGGGCGTTCCTTCGACGAAAGGCGTGTTAGAATAACGTTGTCATGCTCGCGGTCATCGATTACGGCGGCGGAAATCTCGGTTCGCTGACGGCGGGTTTGACCCGTCGCTCTGCCAATTTTTGCGTAACCGACGATCCGCAACGCATCGCCGATGCGAGCGGTACGATCCTGCCGGGCGACGGCGCGTTTGCGGCCACGATGGATGCGCTGCGAGACCGCGGCCTGGACCGTGCGATCCATGCTTCGATCGAACGCGGCGTTCCGTACTTGGGCATTTGCGTTGGGATGCAGGTGCTCTTCGACGGCAGCGATGAGTTCGGCGACGCCGCGGGTTTGGGCGTACTTGCAGGGCGAGTGGGGCGGTTCGTGTCGGCGCCGCGCGTCCCGCACATGGGCTGGAATCGCCTCGAGCTGATGGCGACGCATCCGTTCACCACGGGCATCGACGACGGCGACTACGCATATTTTCTGCATTCGTATCGCGCGCCACTGGGCGCTGCAACGGTTGCGGCCGCTACGCACGGCGAACGGTTCTCGGCCGTCGTCGCGCGGGGCAACGTGATGGGAACGCAGTTTCACCCCGAGAAGAGTCAGCACACCGGTGCGAAGCTGCTCGACAACTTCGTACGTCTGTGCGCGAGTAAGGAAAACAACCGATGATCGTAATACCAGCAATCGACCTGCGCGGCGGAAAATGCGTGCGCATGGAACAAGGCGACCCCGACAAGCAGACCATTTATGCCGAAGATCCGGTGGAGCAGGCGAAGAAGTTCGTCGACGCCGGAGCCAAACGTCTGCACGTCATCGATCTCGACGGCGCCTTCGGATCGGGCCAAAATCAAACCGCGATCGAACGCATCTGCTCGACGGTGGATGTGCCCGTGCAGACAGGCGGCGGTATTCGTTCGCTCATGCAAGCGCAGGCGCGTTTGGATGCGGGCGCACAATGGATTATTCTGGGTACGCTGCTGGTAGAAGACGAACGCGTATCGCGCAACATCGCGCTCAAGCTCGGCGACAAACTGATCGCCGGCATCGACGCGCGCGGCACGCAAGTTGCGACGCGCGGTTGGAAAGAGCGTACGCCGGTGGACCGCGATGCGCTGGTTAAGCGCGTGGCATTGTGGGGCATTCGCCGCGTGATCTTCACGGAGATCGGCCGCGACGGCATGGGCCAGGGCTACGATATCGACGCGCTTAACGCGGTGGCAACGGCCGCGCCCGAGGTGGCTATCACGGCCAGCGGCGGCGCCAACACCCTCGACGATCTGCGCGCGCTCAAGACGGCCGCTTCGCCGAGCATCGATTCGTGCATCGTCGGCAGCGCGCTCTATAAAGGCAGGCTGGACTTGGCGAAAGCCATCGCCGAGTTGTAGGCCCTGAAACTGCCGAGCTTGACGTATGCGCGCAGGCGTGATACCGTTTGCGCAATGTTCTCGAACCTCGCGCTTATGTGTGTGTCTTGTTGCCTCCCGCCGAATCCGGCGCGAGTAGCTGCTGCATAGCGATTTTCGACCAACGGAAATCTCCAAGCAGAGCTCCTCGCCGATGGCGAGGAGCTCTGTTGCTTTTATAGGCTCCGAAAGGAAACGTCGGTGGAACCGAAACCCGGCATCGTCTCGATCTCGATAGAACGCGATTACGCGCTGGTGACCGCGCGCTTCGAGCGTGCGGTCACGATCGAAGATCGCGATCTTCTACTCGAACGCATCGCAAACCAAAGTATCTCGATCGAGCTGCTGCAGTTTACCGACACGGGCGCGGCGTTCGCATGTGCGGCGTCGAAGGGCGCGCGTGTGCTGGCGATTGCCGACCAAGCCGGCGCGAACGCCACGCTGGTCTCACCTTGCGCGAAGATCGCTGCAACCGGCACCGAGATTCCGCGCGTGCCCGGCATCGCGTCGGGCATTTTACGTGCCGTGCGTGAATCCGGTGCAACGGTGCGTCACTTCGGCGACGGCGGTTCGACGCTCGGTGTATTGGTAGCGCAGCACGAAGCGACGCGCGCACAAGCGGCGGTGACGGCGTTTCTCGGCCCGTGGCTGCAGGCGTCGTCACCCTCATTCACGTTAGACGAGCTGCGCGGCATCCTGCGCGTGGACGGCCGCGACGTGCGGTTGGGAGCGCGTCAACTCTCGCTGCTGCGCTTTCTGATCGAACATGCGGGCCGCGCCGTCTCGGCGGAGAGCATCGCGCACGCACTCCTCGGTAACTCCGAAAAGCACGTGGCTGCCGTGCGCGTGCACGTGCACAATCTGCGCCGAAAGATCGAGCGCGACCCCGATGCGCCGCGTTACGTTATAACGGTGCCAAGTCGAGGTTACTCGTTCGCTCGTTGAGCGCATGGGTTCCGACGCGATAGCAGAAGTCGCCGAAGTCTTCCCCGTCGAGCCGCTCGTTGCGCCATAATGCGAAGAGCGGACGCAGCGTCACGACGAGCGCATCGCGCTTGACCGCAGACTTGTAGAGCACGTTCATCCGTGTGTTCGGGCGATCGCCGCCCACCAGCACGTCATAGAGTCCCGCGGAGCGTCCCACGATGCCGATATGGCCCATGCGCGGCCGCGCGCAGCCGTTGGGGCAACCGGTCATGCGAATCGTCGGCGGTTCCTCGTCGATACCTAGCTCGCGTAAGACCGTTTCGATCTCTGCGAGCAGCGCCGGAAACGTGCGCTCGGATTCGGCGACGGCTAACCCGCAGGTTGGCAGCGCCGGGCACGCCATCGCGCTGCGTTCGATACCGAGCTTCGCGGTATCCGTCACGAGCCCGTGCTGCAGCAGCATCGTCTCGAGTTGTGCGCGCGATTCGTCGGGGATGTCGCCGATAATGAGATTCTGTTGCGGCGTGATGCGCAGGTTTGGACGGAACCGCGCGGTCACGTCGCGTAGAGCGCTGGCCACGCGGTTGCGCGCGGTGTCGACCACGCGTCCGTTGAGGATCGAAAGGCCGAAGAACCAGCGACCGTCGGACTGACGATGCCAGCCGAGATGATCGTCGGCGCGCGGGAAGGCGAACGCGCGCGGCGGCGCCAGCGTGCGTCCCAGACGCTCTTCCACTTGCTCGAGAAACCATGCAGTGCCGCGCTCTTCGACCACATACTTCATGCGCGCGTGCTTGCGGTTGTGGCGATCGCCATAATCGCGCTGCACGCTTAAGATCGTCTTTGCAAGCTCGACTTCTTCGCCCACGGGAATGAAGCACAGTGGTGTTGCCAAACGCGGATACGTTTCGGCTTTGCCGTGCGTGGCGCCCATGCCGCCGCCAACCAGTAATGTGTAGCCGAAGATGGCGCCGTTCTCGACGTGCGCCACGTAGCCGATATCCTGCGTGTAGATGTCGATGCAGTTGTCGGTGTCGAGCGCCACGCCGATCTTAAACTTGCGCGGCATGTAGCTCGCGCCGTACATCGGCTCGCCGCTCTCTTCGGTGGAGACGGCCTTCTCGCCGTCGATCCAAATCTCGTGGTACGCTTTCGTACGGGGCGCTAGCGCCAGCGCCAGCGTGCGGGCGAGGGCGGTAATCTGCACGTGCGGCCGGCCGGGCAACGGCGCCGCGCAGGCCATTACGTTACGGTTGACGTCGCCGCACGCGGCGAGCGTGGAGAGTAGCGATGCGTTAATCGACGCGATCGTCGCGCGCAGATCGCCTTTCAGGACGCCGTGCAATTGCACCGACTGACGCGTGGTCAGACGTACCGAACCGTTGCCGTAGCGCTGCGCGATGTCGGCGAGCACGTCGAACTGCTCCGAGGTCAGCGCGCCGCCCGGAATGCGCGAGCGCACCATGAACGAGTACGCCTTATCGAGGCCCGCCGCTTTTCGCGCGGGACGCAAATCACGATCGTCCTGCTGATAGCTGCCGTGAAATTTGAGCAGCTGCAGATCGTCCTCGGAAAATCGCGTTCCGCCCTCCAGCAGCGATTCGGCGATGGTGCCGTGCAGAAAATTGCTGGCGACTTTGAGCTGTTCGCTTTTACTGCCGCCGCCGGGGCCGAGATGTACGAGATCGTTCACGTCGTCGTTCCTTGAAAATGCAAACCGCATTCGGTCTTTTGCGAGCCGGCCCAGCGACCGGCGCGCCGGTCCTCGCCGATGGCGACCGCGCGCGTGCACGGCACGCACCCGACGCTGGGATATCCTTGGTCGTTAAGATCGTTGTACGGCAGCCCGCGTTCGCGCACGTACGCCCACGTGCGCTCTTCGCTCCAATAGGCAAACGGGCTGATGCGGATCACTTCGAAGCGCGGATCCCACACGGCGCGTTCGGAGCGAGAGCGTTCGAGGGATTGATCGCGGCGCAGACCGGTGATCCATGCGCTGCTATTGCGCAGGAACGTCTTCTGCGGCTCTACTTTGCGAATGTTGCAGCACGCGTCGGGATCGCGCTCCCACAGCGCGTTTCCGAAGTGCGCGTTTTGCTGTTGCACGCCTAACGGCGAGCGCACCGGTATCGGGCGAACGCCGTAGCGTTCGGCGACGCGGTCGATCAGATCGTACGTTTGCGGAAAGAGCAGTTCGGTGTCCAAATAATAGACGGGGACGCTGCGGTCGCGCTCGAGCACCATGTCGAGCGCGACCATACCGGTGGGTCCTCCGAACGAGCACGACAGCACCGTTTCGCCCGGAAAGCGTTCCAGGACTCGATCGATGATGTCGCCTGCTTCGAGCGACGCATCGTTGAATGCGGCCAGATCGAACGCAGCGACGTCGAGCACCTTAGGCCGTGACCAACGCGGGTTCGACAACCGCGCTCTCCTGCTCGGCGAAGACCGGGTTGGAGAGGTAACGATCGCCGTTGTCGGCTGCAACCGTCACGATAGTTTTTCCGCGTGAGGATTCGCGCGCTGCAACTTGCAGTGCGGCGAAGATGTTGGCGCCTGACGAAATACCGACCAAGATGCCCTCTTCGCGAGCGGCGCGACGCGCCGTAGCGATGGCATCTGCGTCGGTGACGCGAATCACTTCGCCATAGATTTTCGTGTCGAGCACCGCCGGTACGAAACCGGTGCCGGCGCCCTGGATCTTGTGCGGACCGGCCGCGCCGCCGGAGAGCACGGGCGAACCGTCGGGCTCCACTGCGATAATTTCTGCGTCGGGCTTGCGCTCGCGTAGCAGTTGACCGACGCCGGTCAGCGTTCCGCCGGTTCCCACCGCCGCAACGAAGATGTCCACGCCGCCGTCGGTGTCGCGCCAAATTTCTTCGCCCGTCGTGGTGCGGTGAATCGCTGGGTTCGCCGGGTTTTCAAACTGCTGCGGCACGAAATATTTGCCGGGATCGCTTTTGGCGATCTCCAGCGCTTTGGCGATCGACGCCTTAATGCCGTCGGCGCCGGGCGTGAGCACGAGCTGCGCGCCATAGGCCTTGAGCAAGTTGCGGCGTTCGAGCGTCATCGTGTCGGGCATGACGAGAATGATTTTGTAGCCCTTCGCGGCCGCAACCCACGCTAGCGCAACGCCGGTGTTGCCGCTCGTCGGCTCGACGATCACGGAGTCGGGGCGCAAGTGTCCGTCTTTTTCGGCCGCTTCGATCATCGCGATGCCGATGCGGTCTTTCACCGATCCGGCGGGGTTGAGCGATTCGAGCTTGACGAGAACCTTGCCGGGAAGATCGTTCCCCAGACGTTGGAGGCGCACCAGCGGCGTGTTGCCGAGGGCGTCGGTAATCGAGTCGTAGATGTTGGCCATGGGTTGCTCCTATAATGGGTCACGAGTGAAGAGAGAAAGCCCCTCGCTGTCGGCAGCGAGGGGCTTTCTTATCCGAGTGTCGCTTCTGTAATCAGATGCGCGTTGGAATAGCCCGCTCGTGCCGTGTGTAAAAACACCGACAACATGTGCAACAGCCGAACGACATCGAGGAAAACATTTCACAAACCGTAGCACGGCGCATCGCCACCGTCAAGCGTAAAGGTGATGACGGGTTCGCGTTAACGTAACGTGTGTTAACGCGGCGCACTTAGCGGCGCTGGGCGCGCACCGTTAGGGCGACCGGAATGCCGAAAAAGAATGCGTGCGCGACGAGCATCGCGATCAGCGGATATATGGCCATCGACGAGGGCTTCCAAACTTCGCCGGCCATGAGTACCATCTGCATGATAAACCAGACTAGGAGTCCATAGACGAAACCGGAGAGCCATGGCGTGTTGAGAATGCGCGGTCGCGTATCGGCTAAGTACGAGTATGCAATACCCCATCCCAGGCCCACGCAGAGATGCGCGAGTGCGCCGACCCACGGCGAACTAACGCGAATGTTGTCGCCATACGATGTGAAGAGCGCCCCGAGCGACCCTTGCAGCTCGTGATAAAACGCTGCGTACGTAAAGGTCGCAAGAATGACGGCGCCGACGAGACCGGCGAGAAGGCCTTGCCGGACGATGCGCCGCCAATCCGGCGTAATAGTAGCGGTAGCCATGTTGGTTTGCTTCGACTGCGAAACGCTATGTCATCCCGAGCGCCGGGTGGCGTTTACACCCGCAACGTTGTCGCTTTCAGGAAGAGTTCGAACCAATGCTTCTGCTGGAGGAGCTCGTCGTGGGCGACGTCGGTGTAGATGAATGTCGGAGCGCGCGTCTGCAACTGCGCGAGCGTCATCGCGTGGCTGTTGAAGACCATGAGGTTGGGCTCGGGCGCCTGCATCATCGCCATCACCATCGCATTGTCCACGGCGGTGTAGGTGGTGTAAAGGCTGAGGAAATGGCGCGATGTATTCCCACGAACCCAATTGGTGAACGCGTCGAAATACCCGTAGAGCGCGTCGTAGAGCAGCACGTCGGTGATCTTGTCGTTCAATCCGCCGCGCGTGAGCAGTCCGCCCACCGCGCCATAGCCACCGCTGTGCGCCGTGACTACCAGCTTGCCGAGCGCGGCGCCGGGCACGATCTTCGCAGCGTGCAGATAGTCCAGCACGGAGGCAACGAAGCGCGCGAAGCCGTCGTCGTCGAGTTCGACCTTGCCGTCGCCAGAGTCGGGCGCGTCTTTGGGGCCCTGCGGCACGACCAAGATCGCGTTCAAGCGCGACGCTTCGAGTTGTTCGCGCAGCTCGTAATGTTGCAGCACGGTCGCGACGTGATTGTTCCAGCCGTGGAAGTGGACGATCAGATCCGTGGCGTGGCTCGGGCGGAAATAGCTGGGCACATAAATGCCGACGGTCGAATCGCTGTAATAGGTCGCCGCATCGTAATGTTTGCCGTCGTAGTCGTGGCCATTGGCTCGACTCTTGTGGGGGAACGGCGCCGTGACGAAGGGCCGCAGGATGGTTCGCCCGGGCAGTGGCGGCTCGGGCGTGGGCATTGGGGTAGGCGAAGGCGAGGGCGAGGCGGCCTGGGCCAGGACGCGGCCGGTGCCGCCGCCGAGGGCCGTGGCGGCCGCTAAGCCGCCGAGGAAAACGCTTCTGCTGGGCATGCAAGGGGAGTATCGCGCCGAGGCCGGCGGCCCCTTTGGGCGACCCGTCAGAGGCGCTTGCAGTCTCCGCGGGAGTCTGCTAATATTCGTTGGCTGGCACTCTCTCCCTGAGACTGCCAAAACCCATTAGTGAACGAAATTTTGTTGGAGGTCTCCGTGAATCTCAAGCCTTTGGGCGATCGCGTCGTGATCAAGCACGTCGAACAGGACGACAAGAGTGCCGGCGGCATCAAGAGGGCATCGTGGCTGCAGTCGGCACCGGACGCGTGACGGACGACGGCAAGACGCTCCCGTTGACCGTGAAGGTCGACGATCGCGTCATCTATTCCAAATACTCGGGCAGCGAAGTCAAGATTGACGGCATCGAGTATCTCATCGTTTCCGAAAAAGACGTTCTCGCCGTCGTCGACAAAAAGTAACCGGCGTTCAAGGAGTTATTGAAAAAACATTATGGCTGCAAAGCAACTCGTATTTGACGAGAACGCACGCCGCGCGCTGGAGCGCGGAGCGAACATTCTGGCCGACGCCGTCAAGGTGACCATCGGACCGAAGGG
>CAJDWF010000018.1_pt1 | contig 19807 bp, 25 predicted proteins | sample 7391541 | NCBI WGS metagenome assembly CAJDWF01 (sample SAMEA7055727, study PRJEB34461) | soil metagenome | biome: terrestrial ecosystem; feature: Peninsula; material: soil | place: Antarctica | collected 2016
GCGCACGCCGAACTATTGGCCGATGTTGGCGTTGACTGGAGACGCGGCTATGACGCCGGTGGTCGAAACGTCGACGCGCGCGGTAGTGCGATCGTAAGTAGCGCGCACGCCGAAGGCGCGAGCGAAACTCTTCATGCCCATCATCACGCGACCGCGCACGCGAAACGGTGCGCTGTCCAGCGTCATTGGTTCGCCGTTGACCTTGGCGTGTTTGTCGCCGATTTTCAAACGTACGGCGCGATCGCCGCGTACGACCGAGATTTCACCGGACTTGCGGTTGACTTTCGTGTCGGCACCCATTGCGTCGGCCAGCGTACGTACCGGCACGAAGACCTTCGAGTGCGCGGCCGTGACCGGCGGAACGTCGGCGGCGAGGTCGCGGCCATCCAAGCGCAGATCGGCAGGACGCGAAAGGATCAGCGACGCGGATGCAACCAGCGCGACGACGGTGGTCAGCGCAACGGTCGACCACGCCGGACGCCGGTATCTCACCGGGCGGCTCCGATTTCGTGGGCGTATTGGGGGTACTTTTCGGCGATCACGTTTTCGATCTCCTGACGTAGGGCCGAGAGTAGTTCGCTCTCCGCATATGTTCCCACCAAGCGACCGGCACGATAGATTGCTCCCTTACCCTTGCCGCCAGCGACGCCGACGTCGGCCATCTTGGATTCGCCCGGCCCATTTACCACGCATCCCATCACCGCGACTTTGACGGGGGCCGTATACTCGCGCGCGATCTCTTCGACTTGCTTGCCCAACTCCAGCACAGAGATCTCGGCGCGCCCGCACGACGGGCAGGCTGTGATTTCGAAGCCTTTCTCGCGCAGGCCGAGCGACTTGAGAATCGACCAGCAGACGGGCACTTCTTCCACGGGGTCGGCTGCGAGCGACACGCGGATCGTATCGCCGATGCCTTCGAAAAGGAGAATCCCCAAGCCGATCGACGATTTGACCGTGCCGTCGCGCAACATGCCGGCTTCGGTGATGCCCAAGTGCAACGCGTATGGCGTGCCGCGCTCGTCGAGCCGACGATCCATCAAGCGATACGCTTCGACCGTGGTGATGGCATCGTGCGCTTTGAGCGAGATCACCATGTCGGTATGATTGAGGCTCTCGAGGATCTCCACATGACGCATTGCGGACTCCACCATTGCTTTCGCGGTAAGGCCGAGCGTTTTCTCGAGATCGGGTGCAAGCGAGCCCATGTTGACGCCAATGCGGATCGGAATGCCACGGGCCTTCGCCGCGTCCACGACTTCGCGTGTCTTCTTTTCGTCGCGAATGTTGCCCGGATTCAAACGCAGTTTGGCGACGCCCGCTTCGATGGCGGCCAGCGCCATCCGGTGATCGAAGTGAATGTCGGCCACGATCGGTACCGGCGAGCGCTGCACGATGGCGGGCAAACCGGCAGCGTCGGGCGGATCTTTCACCGTGACGCGCACTACCTCGCAGCCTTCCATCGCCAGCGCATACACTTGCGCCAGTGTTGCATCGGCATCCGCGGTATCGGTGGTGGTCATCGACTGCACGACGACGGGAGATGCGCCACCGATCCACACGCTCTTCGCGTCGGATTTGCCGGTTTTGTTCTGCAGAAAGACGGGTTTGCTTATGCGACGCGCGCGGATCAATTTAACCCACCTCCGCCGGAGACGATGCGCGACACGTCGTGAAACGCAATCACCAGCATCAGCACCATCAGCACCGCAAAGCCCGCGATGTGCACCATCGCTTCTTTTTCCGGATCGACCGGCTTGCCGCGCAGCAGTTCGGCAATGATGAATGCGCCCCGTCCACCATCGAGCGCCGGCAGCGGCAGCAGGTTAAAGAAGCCCAGCGCAAACGAGAGCAGCGCGGCTAAACTGAAGTAGTACGGCCAGCCGTAATCTTGCACTTGCACCGCCGCCTGACCGATGCCGATAGGGCCGCGAATCTGCGAGGCGTACTGCGTGAAGTGCGTGACGATCAGGCCGAGACTTTGAAACTCGCCGTCGACGAGATTCACATACGTCGTGCCACTGGCCGCAATCGTTGCAAAGAAGCCTTCGCGCACATAGGCAACTTGCGGCGAAAAGCCCAGGCAGCCCTTATTCGAACCGACCTGCACAGGACACGGCTGCGGCACACCGCCGACCGTGGTGCTGGCGCCCTTGCGTTCGTAGGTCACCGCGATTTTTTTGTGCAGCGAGCCGTGTACGAGCTTGAGCAAGTCATCGCCGTTTTTTACGGCGGCGCCATTGATGGCGACGATCTTGTCGCCGAACTGCAGCCCCATGTGCTCCGCCGCGCTGCCTGCGATGACCGGACCGACTACCGACACCGGCGTATCGCTCTGCACGCCAAACGCAAAACCGCTGATCAGCAAGATGATGAACGCCAAGATGAAGTTGGCGACGGGACCTGCGGCGACGATCGCCAGGCGCGCCCACGGCGACTTCGACTGGAAATTTGCATTGGTCGGTGAATGCTGCGGCACGCCGCCGGGTCCGTATTTGACATAAGTGGTGCCAATCTCGACCTGGCCGCGTTCGCGAAACTCGCGCGCCTGTTCGGCCTCGGAGGTTTTGTTGTCCTCGCCTTCCATCGCGCAGTAGCCGCCGATCGGCAGCGCGCGCAGCGAGTACATGGTTCCGCTGCGAGGGCTGGTCCAACTGAAGATCTTGGGGCCGAATCCGCAGGCAAACTCGTTGACCTGCACGCCATTGCGACGCGCGACCAAGAAGTGCCCGTATTCGTGCAGCACCACGAGAATGGAAAGCGTCAGGAGGAAGATGACGACCTTCCCAAGCTCTCCGGGTGAAACCATCGTTAGTGCGAGCACGAAGCGACCTCGTCGACGAATGTTGCGGCACGTTCCCGCGCCTTGCGGTCCGCCGCGCGGACCTCTTCTAATGTTAAGCCGGACACCGGCACCGCCTGCAAGACTTTTGCGACGAGCTGCGGGATTTGTCCGAAGCGCAGCCGCCCGGCCACAAAGGCATCGACCGCAACCTCGTTTGCAGCTGAGAGCACGGCCGGAGCGGTTCCGCCGGCGGCAAGCGCCCGGTAGGCGAGGTTGAGGCACGGAAACCGCTGCCGGTCCGGCCGCTCGAAATCGTAACGTAACGACGCCGCCTGCGCGTTCGCTCCAAGCGCTTCTAAGCTGCCGCCAATGGGCGCAGCGGGGCGCTCTAGGCGATCAGGATAGGCCAGCGCATAGCCAATGGGCACGCGCATGTCGGGCGAGCCCACTTGCGCCTTCACGCTGCCGTCGGTGAAGATCACGAATCCATGCACGATGGACTGCGGATGCACGAGCACATCGATGCGGTCGCCTGGGAGGCCGAAGAGACGTCCGGCTTCGATCACCTCGAGACCCTTGTTCATCAGTGTTGCGGAGTCGATGCTGTTTTTCGTTCCCATGCGCCAGGTGGGATGCGCGAGCGCGCGTTCGACCGTTACGTTGGCGATCTCGTCATCGGAGGCGCCGCGCAGCGGTCCGCCAGAGGCCGTGAGTACGATGCGCTCCACGCGCGCCGGATCTTCGCCAACCAGCGTTTGAAAGATCGCGCTATGTTCGCTATCCACGGGCAGCACACGCGCGCCGCTGCGCCCGGCCGCCGCCATCAGCAACTCGCCGGCAGCGACGATCAACTCTTTGTTAGCGACCGCGATGCTGATACCGCGTTCCACTGCCGCGAAGACCGCGTCGAACGCTACGAATCCATCGGTCGCTGCGAGCACGATGTCCGCATCGCTCTGCGTCGCCGCGCGCAGCAATGCGTCGGGGCCATCCGCGGCGCTCGTTACGATGTCCGGCTTGAAACGCTCGGACTGTTCGCGCAGCAGCGCGACGTTGCTGCCCGCCGCCAACGCCGCAACGCAAAAGCGCTGCGGATGACGCGCGATGACGTCGAGCGCTTGCGTGCCGATGGAACCGGTGGAGCCGAGGATCGCGACGCGTTTCATCGCGTGGACACGACTTGGAGAATGCCGACCAAGTGCAGGACCCCGAAGAACGCCATGCCGCCGAAGAGATATGAGTCGAAACGATCGAGCACACCGCCGTGCCCCTGAATCACCGAGCCCGTGTCCTTCACGCCTGCGTCGCGTTTGATCGCCGACTCGGCCAGATCGCCCGCCTGCGCGGCGACCGATGTCAGCGCGCCAAGCACGACGCCCTGCCATACCATCACGTGCAGTCCCGGCCACATCGCCATCAGTCCGCCCGCGATAGCCGTCACCGCCACGGAGCCGACCGAACCTTCGATCGTCTTCTTCGGCGAAATACGCGTGAGCTGGTGACGCCCGATCAACGAACCGACAACCATCGCGAAGATATCGCTAAACGCGATGAGCACCACGGCATAGATGGTGAGCCACAGTCCCGTCTGCGGAACGGCGCGAATGAACACGAAATACGTGATCAGCTTGCCGATATATAGCACGGCGAGCAGCGTGTACGCGGTGCGCGCGAAGTAGCCTTGCTCTTCGCCATACATGCCGATCCAAAACGTGATCAGCACCGTCGCCGCCAGCAGCACGCCTTCCCATTTTGGCAAAATGCCCAACGAGGCCAGTACGATATATGCGCAGACACCCAGCACGGCGACCGGATATTCGAGCTCTTGCCCCTTGATGCGGCACATTTGGTTGAGCTCGTAGATGCTGAAAAGCCCGATGCACAGCAGAAGCGCGTCGAAGAGATACGGAAAAAAGATCGTGAAGATGCCGAACGCCGCGAGCAACAGCCCGACGACGATGCGCCTGGTCATGGAGCGCTTAGGCTCCGAAGCGGCGGCGACGTCCAGAAAACTCCTCCAACGCATGCGAGAACTCGCTGCGGCCGAAGTCCGGCCAGAACGTATCGCTCATCACGAGTTCCGTATATGCGGCTTGATACAGCATGAAGTTCGAGAGTCGATGTTCTCCACCCGGCCGAATGAGCAGTTCGGGATCGGGCAGTCCGGCGGTAAACAGATGCGCGGCGACGCAGGCTTCATCTACGTCGTCGGGGTTAAGATCGCCTCGCGCCACCTCGCGCGCGATCGCGCGCACCGCTCGCTCCAGCTCGAAGCGAGAGCTATAGTTGATCGCGAGATTGAGCTGCAGGCCGCTGTTGGTTGCCGTGCGCTCCTGCAACGACTGCAGCGCTGCGCGCGAGCGGTCGGGCAGATCCTCCCAGCCGCCAATGATGTGCACGCGCACGTTGTTGCGGTTGAGCTCGCCGATCTCGCTCTGCGCGAAGTACACGCACAAGTCGAAGAGCAGCGAGATCTCTTTGACGTCGCGCTGCCAGTTTTCGGTAGAGAAACCGTACACAGTGAGGTAGCGTACGCCTGCATCGCTGGCGGCGCGGGTCACCTCGCGCAGCGCGATGATGCCGCGGCGGTGCCCTTCGATAGCCGGCAATCCGCGCGACTTCGCCCAACGACGATTACCGTCCATGATGATCGCCACGTGGTTGGGCGCCGCCGACTCGTTCACCGATCCGGCCGTTCGTATGATTCGTAGCCAAGGGTGACGTGCAGCGCTGCGGTATCTCCTTCGTCCTGCGGCTTCACCCGCAGGACGCGCAAGCGTCCGCACCCGAGCCACGATCCGACCGGAGCCAGTACTTCGTAACGAAGAGCGCGTCCGCGCAGGGCACGGCGAACCTCGACGTCGGTGAGCATGACGAGATTTGACTCGGGAGTCAAACCTCCATCACTTCCTTCTCTTTTGCCGTAACCAGCGCGTCGATGTCTTTTACGGCGTGGTCGGTCAGCTTCTGCAACTGCTCCGAGAGGCGCTTGGAGGCGTCTTCGGTCACGTCGCCCTCTTTGTGACGATGCTTGATATCTTCTTGCGCTTTGTGGCGCACGTTGCGAACGGCGATCTTGCCTTCTTCGGCCTTCTTCTTGATCACTTTGACCAAGTCGCGACGACGTTCTTCGTTAAGCGACGGAATGACCAGACGAATGGAAGCGCCATCGATGTTGGGCGTGAGGCCCAAATCGCTCTTTTCAATGGCCTTGCGAATGTCGCCGACCACGCCCTTATCCCATGCGGTGATGACCAGCGTGCGCGCATCCGGCGTCGCGACGCCTGCCACTTGTTTGAGCGGCACGCTCTGCCCATACGCTTCGACCGTGAGCCGATCGAGCAGCGCAGGCGTCGCGCGGCCCGTGCGGATGGATGCAAACTCTGCGCGCGTGGACTCGATGCACTTCTGCATCTTGGCGTCGGCGTCTTTAATCGTTGCGTCGTCGCTCATTTCGCTCCTCCGGAGGTATCGGTGCCTAAGACGTCTTTCCCCACGAACGTGCCGATGGCCTCACCCCAGACTACGCGGCGGATGTTGCCCGGGACGCCCATGTCGAAGACGATGATCGGGAGATGGTTGTCCATGCACAGTGCCATCGACGTGGAATCCATCACTTCCAACCCGCGCTGCAGCACGTCCATATACTCGAGCCGCTCGAAGCGCGTAGCGGTAGGATCTTTCTTTGGATCGGCGGTGTAGATGCCGTCGACCTTGGTGGCCTTGAGAATCGCCTGCGCGCCGACTTCCACCGCGCGCAACGCGGCCGCGGTGTCGGTAGTGAAGTACGGATTGCCGGTGCCTGCCGCGAAAATGACCACGCGGCCCTTTTCTAAATGACGGATCGCGCGGCGGCGGATGTATGGTTCGGCGATCTGATGCATAGCGATTGCCGTCTGTACGCGCGACGCGACACCCATACGTTCGAGCGCGCCCTGCAGCGCCAGTGCGTTGATCACGGTTGCCAGCATGCCCATGTAATCGGCGGTGGCGCGTTCCATACCGGCGGCTTGGTGTACCTTGCCGCGCCAGATGTTGCCGCCGCCGACGACGACGGCGATCGAAACGCCGTCGGCTTGCACTTCGGCGATCTGTTGCGCCATCGCGCGCGTGGTCTCAACGTCCACGCCGCCAGCGCCGTCGGCGAAGGCTTCTCCCGAGAGTTTCAGGAGAATGCGCGTGTACTTCGGCTTGCCGCCTTCGATCACGTTACTCTTCGCCGAGCGTGAATTTGGCGAATCGCCGTACCTTGATATTCTCTCCGAGCGAGCCGATGGCGGCATTCACCAAATCGTTGACGCTTAAGTTGTCGTCCTTCACGAACGGCTGATCGAGCAAGACATGCTCTTCGTACCATTTGTTCAGCTTGCCCTCGATGATCTTAGCAGCAACTTCCGGCGGTTTATTAGCCGGAACTGAACCCTGAAGTTCTTCGCGGACCTTCGCTACTTCCTCGACCGGGACCGATGCACGGTCGAGATACTGCGGCGACATGGCTGCAACGTGCATCGCGACGTCGCGGGCCAGTTCGCCGAACTTTGGGTTGCGCGCGACGAAATCGGTTTCGCTGTTGATCTCGACCAGCACGCCGATCTTGCCGCCGGCGTGGATGTACGACGCAACGAGCCCCTCTTTGGCAGCACGTTCGGCCTTTTTCTCGGCCTGCGCGGCACCGCGTTCGAGCAGCAGCGCTTTGGCCTTCTCAACGTCGCCTTCGGCTTCGATGAGGACTCTGCGGCAATCCATCATGGGTGCGCTGGTCTGATCGCGCAGCGCTTTGATTTCGTCGGCTTTGGGTTGATAACTCATTGAGGCGGACACCGACTATTCCTGGACTGCAGCCGCGACGGAGGCGCTTTCAACCGCAGGTGCGGGCGCCGGCGCAGGTGCGGGCGCGGGCGCCGACGCAGGTGCGGCGACGGCCGTCGGAGCCGACTCGGCAAACGCTTCGTCGTAGGCCGGCGCTTCGGAGTACACGGCGCCATCGTAGGCGGACTCGCTCTCCGTGCGTCCCTCGATGATGGCGTTAGCGATCTTGCTGACCATCAGCTTGACCGCGCGAATCGCGTCGTCGTTGCCGGGAATGGGATACGTGATTTCGTCGGGGTCGCAGTTGGTATCGATCACCGCGATAATCGGGATCTTCAGCTTGCGCGCTTCGAGCACGGCGATGCGCTCTTTCTTCGGATCCACGATGAACACGGCGTCGGGCAAGCGGGGCATGTCTTTGATGCCGCCGAGGAAGCGCTCGAGCTTGTTGAGTTGGTCTTGCAGCTTCGCCACTTCCTTCTTAGGAAGGCGGTCAAAGTCGCCTTGCGTCTTCATGTGCTCGAGCTCGCGCAGACGCGCGATGCGCTTTTGAATGGTGGACCAGTTGGTCAGCGTGCCGCCCAGCCAGCGCTGGTTAATGAAGTACGTGCCGGCGCGCTCGGCCTCATCGCGTACGACGTCTTGCGCCTGCTTCTTGGTGCCGACGAACAGAATGATTTTGCCGTCGCGCGACATCTGGCGCAGCAGTTCGTACGTTTCGCGAAGTTTTTGGACGGTCAGCGCGAGATCGATAATGTAGATGCCGTTGCGCTCTTGGAAGATGTAGGGCTTCATCTTCGGGTTCCAGCGGCGGGTTTGGTGGCCGAAATGAACGCCGGCTTCGAGCAGCTCGCGCATGGTGATGACGGACATATTTTCTCCTACTGGCCCCCAGCCGCTCTGCCCTCGTGGCGATGCGGTCGCGTCGTGGCGCCATAAACGCCCCGCCTCATGCGGGACGAAGTGACAACCCTCGAAGTATAGCATGGCCGGTCCAGGCCCCCCAAACGGCTGCGCTCGCAAGCCGAGCGGCCGCCCGCTATAGGCGCTCTCAGGGTTTTGGGCGACTCGGCCGAATAGAGGGGCGATGCGTCTTCTGGTTACCGGCGGCCTCGGCTTCATCGGCTCGAACTTCGTGCGTCTCGCCCTGCGGGAACACCCCAAGGTCGAGATCGTCAACCTCGATGCCATGACCTACGCCGGGAACCCCGATAACCTGCGCGACGTGGAATGCGACCGGCGCTACCGCTTCGTGCGCGGCAGCATCTGCGACCCTGCGGCCGTTCGCAACGCGATCGGCGACGGCGTGGACGCTATCGTCAACTTTGCCGCCGAGACCCATGTGGACCGCTCCATTCTCGAACCCGAAGCGTTTCTACACACCGATATCCTGGGCACGCATACGCTGCTCGAAGCCGTGCGCGAGCGCGGCATCGCGCGTTTCCTTCAGGTTTCTACGGACGAAGTGTACGGCGACGTGAGCGAAGGCGAGTCATCGGAAGCCGACGCACTCTGCCCCCGCAGCCCGTACAGCGCCAGTAAAGCCGGTGGCGATCTGCAGGTGCTCGCCTATTGCACCACGTTCGGCACGCCCGCGCTGATCACACGCGGGAGCAACACCTATGGGCCCTATCAATATCCCGAGAAGCTGATCCCGCTCTTCATCACCAATTTGCTCGAGGACGAGCAGGTCCCCGTGTATGGCGACGGGCGGCAGATTCGCGACTGGCTGCACGTAGAAGATCACGCGCGCGGCATTCTCCACGTGCTCGAACATGGCGAAACGGGCAACGTGTACAACATCGGCGGAGGCAATCCGCGCACCAATCTCGACATTACCGAACTTTTGCTCGTCGGCTGCGCGCGTAGCATAGCAACGCACGTGCGGCACGTGACCGATCGCCCGGGCCACGATCGCCGCTATGCCATCTGCACCGACAAAGCGCGTGCCCTGGGTTGGGCACCGCGCGTCGATTTCGACGAAGGACTCCGTGCAACGATCGACTGGTACCGCGCCAACGACGCCTGGTGGCGCCCCCTCAAATCGGGCGAGTTCCAAGAATACTACGCGCGCCAATATGCGCAGCGTTAGGACACGTGCGTGAAAGGCATTATTCTCGCCGGCGGGCTTGGTTCGCGCTTGCGGCCTTTGACCAAGGTTACCAATAAGCATTTACTACCTATTTATGACAAGCCGATGATTTACTATCCGATCGAGACGCTCGTAAAGACGGGTATTTCGGATATCATGATCGTGACGGGCGGCAACTCTGCGGGCGACTTCTTGCGTCTGCTGGGCAACGGCGCGCACTTCGGTTTGAAAGACATCTACTATACGTACCAGGAAGGCGAAGGCGGCATTGCCGACGCGCTCAAACTCTGCGAACACTTTACCGAAGGGCATCGCATCGCCGTGATCCTGGGCGACAACATCATTCAAGGCGACATCACGTCATCGGTACGCGCGTTCGAGCAGCAAGAAAGCGGCGCGCGCATTCTGCTCAAAGAAGTCGACGATCCCGAACGTTTCGGCGTGCCCGAGCTCGACGGCCACCGCATCGTGCGCATCGAAGAGAAACCCACGCAACCCAAGAGTTCGTATGCAGTCACCGGTATCTATTTTTACGACCGTCGTGTTTTCGATTACATTCGCGAACTCAAACCGTCGCATCGCGGCGAGTTGGAGATCACCGACGTCAACAATGCGTACATCGACGCCGGCGATCTGCACTACGACATCCTCGACGGCTGGTGGACCGATGCTGGCCAGTTCGAATCGCTCTACCGCGCGGCCAAACTCGTCGCCGCCGAACGCGGCGATCCCGAAGCCTAAGGCCGATCGCCGCGTTTTCAACCACATCCGCTAGGGATGCGTAGTTGTCGTTCGACTTCGCATCCTACGGTCGCTCGCGACGAGCGGCGCGTAATCTTGCTGCTAGAACGGGTGTGTTATGTCGGCGGGTTAGCTATCTCGTCCACATACGGTGCCACGCTCGCAAGCGCCGGACTGGAAGTTGAAGGCCGGGTTGCTCGGGTTGGTGAGCGCCGCCACATTTTGGCTGATCTTGATGTACGATGTCACGCCGACATCCGCCGTGGCGATCTGGCCCACCATGATGTTGACGCCATCGAAGTCGTTGGTGACGCCGCCTGCGCTATAGAGCGTGCCCGAAACCGACACGAGTCCGCGCGCCGAGTCGATGGTGGAGAGCGCGCCAGACGCTACCTGCGCCGCGTTGCTCGCATCCTGAACGTTTTGCACGGCCTGATTGAAGCCGTCGACCTGTGTCTGCAGGTTGGCGGCAATAGCGTTGCCAGACGGATCGTCTGACGCCGTATTGATGCGCAGACCGGACGACAGACGCGTAACTGACTGCTGCAGTGCCGCCTGGTTCTTATTAAGATTGTACTGTACTGCGTTGGCCAACAGGTTGTTGGCGATGCTCAGACCCGACATGATATCCTCCGTGATCGCGCTCTTTGGATCGGGCTGTTCAGACCAGTCTAAAGATGGCGGACATCCGTTGTCCCTCGAGGTTGCTATCAGCACATTCTTTACGCGACTTTAGCGCAAGGAGCTATTTTTGCGGGGGTGCCTTGCGTGGCGAGAGTTTGGCGATGCCGATCTGGCTATCGCCTTCGGCTACCTTCGACGGCGACGCCGCGGCGCTCTGATTGGCTCGCTGGATTTCGTCGTAGATCTCCGAGCGGTGGACCGGAATGTCGCGCGGAGCGTCGATGCCCAGCTTCACCTGGTCGCGGTCTACGGAGACGATCACGATGCGGACGTTGTCTCCCACCATTATGGATTGATTGACTTTGCGGCTGAGAACGAGCATCGCGTGGCCCTCCTTGGCGTTACCGTTGCGATCCCTGATTGGATGCAGGTGCCTCGGTTTACTGCGGAGATTTGCGGGGTATCGCCTGCTTGATTGAGTAGCGCGAGTTCTCCAGCGTCACCTGTCGTCCCCGCCCGGTCCGCAGGTTGATCACGATCGGTGCCATGAGGTTCATGGACATCTCCTCGGCTTGCTCGCTGGCCACTACCACGCAGAGCATGGTGAAGTCGGCCGGGTTAGCGATCTCCAGCGCAGCCACCGCGTAGGCGGGCAAGCGCGGGTCGTAGTCGTTGAAGACACTAAACGGGTCGCAAGTGGGAAGCGCGACGTTGAGGTCGGTTAGGCTTTGCATCCACACGAAGCTGGGCTGCGACGATAGCGACACCGCGATCCAGCGCCGCAGGCTAGGAAAGCCCGGCACTCCCCACGGGAACTCGAAGACGTCGCACGGCGCATAGGCAAACTCCCCGAATCGCGGGAGCTTCACTACGGTGTATTCGCTGGACTGGACGGCTGCGTTCATGAGTTGCGTGCGCCTCGTATTAGCTCAAGTAGTCGAAGAGATGCTTGGATTCCAGCCGCGTGGTCGTGCCGTACGCCGCTTGCAGCGCCGTTTGCGTCTGCGTGTACTCGGTCATCACCTTTGCGATATCGGCATCTTCGATGCCCGACTGAACCTGCGTGTTGGCGTTGATCTGCGCGCTTTGGGTGCTCGAGAGCGACTGCAGGTTCTGGACGGTCGCCCAGCGACTTCTGCTGTGCTGCCGCACAAATGAACATCCGCTCCCGCAGCATCTGCGTGGTGTTATCGGTCTGCGTCTGCGGGTCGAATGGCACCGGCGCCCTTGCATCGCCCAACGCGAACTGCCGATCGTTATCGATGGCCATCGGCAGGGTGTCCGAATCGGCGGGCTTTCCACCGGCGGCCTGCGCGAGCGCGTCTTTGAACGACAGAACAGAGATGTCGGCCATTACCAGCCTTATCGGCCGGCGGACTCCTCGAGTTGAGCGAGGCCGAACTGGCGCGCATACATGCGCGCGTACGAGCCGCCCTTGGCCAAGAGGTCGTCGTGACTGCCCGTCTCTACGATGCGCCCATCTTCTAGATAGAAGATGCGGTGGGCACGTCGGATGGTGGAGAGCCGATGCGCGATGATCAGCGTCGTGCGGCCGGGCAGCAGGCGATCGAGCGCCTCTTCTATCAGGCCCTCGGACTCGCTGTCGAGCGCGCTCGTAGCTTCGTCCAGAATCAGGATGCGCGGGTCGCGCACGATGGCGCGGGCGATGGCAATGCGCTGGCGCTCGCCGCCCGAGAGCCGGGCGCCGCGTTCGCCGACTTCGGTTTGATAGCCGTTGGGTAATTGCACGATAAACTGATCGGCGTTCGCCTCGCGCGCGGCCGCGCGCACTTCGTCGTCGGTTGCATCCAAGCGACCGTAGCGAATATTTTCTATCACCGAGTCGCGAAAGAGCTGCGGGTCCTGCGGCACGATGCCGATGGCGTCGCGTAGATCGCCCAAGCGCACGTCGGCGATATCGTGACCGTCGATCGTGATACGCCCTTGCTGCGGAACGTAAAAGCGCGGCACCAAGTTCGCAATCGTCGTCTTGCCCGCGCCACTGGGACCGACCAGCGCCACGATCTCGCCGGCCTCCACGTGCGCGTTGATGTCGTGCAACGCGCGCGTCTCTTCGGTGCCGTAGGTGAACGACACGTGCTCGAAGTCGATACGTCCTTTGACGTCGCGCAACGGCTGCGCGTCGGGATGATCGTGCTCTTCGGTCGGTAGATCGAGGATTTCGAATACCCGTCCCGCGCCGACGATCGCCTTGGCGATGTCGCCAAAGAACGCCGCCAGCCGATTGAGCGGATTGGCCAAGTTCACCAGCAGCAGCCAATACTGAAACACGCTGCCGGTATTGAGGCGCCCGACCAGCACTTCGCGGATCGACATCCACACGATCACCACCACCGCCACGATCATCATCGTGCTTACGACCAGCGGCTGCGTATTGATGAACTGCGTCAGCTTGAGGTACGCGCCGAACATGTCTTCGTTGCGGTTGTGGAAGCGATCTGCCTCGCGCTGCTCGCGCCCAAACGCTTTGACGACGCGCTGCCCTTGCAGAATTTCCGTGAGATTCGACGACAGATCGGCGATGCGCGCCTGCGTACGCTTGGTGCCGTTTGAAATGAGTTTTTGGAACCGCGACACCGCGATGGAAATCAGCGGAGCAACGATGACCAAGACCAGCGTCAGTAGCCAATCCAAGTAGAGCATCACCGCAAACGACGATACGAACGTGACGACCGCCACCACCATCTGCGGGAACGAGATGGAGACCGCGTCAGTCATCAACTGCAAGTCGTTCGAGAAGCGCGTGATCAGCTCGCCGGGGCGCCAGCGGTCGAAGCGCTCCAGCGGCAGCCGCAAGATATGCTGGAAGAGACGCAGACGCAGGTTGGCGATGAGGCGCTGCCCGCTCCAGGCGGTGATGTACGTTTCGTAATACGTCGCGAGGTTAGCGAGCACCAGCGATGCGACGATCGCGCCCAGACCGATGTAGAGCAGCCCTTGGTCGGGCGCCGCGCCCTTGTGCGGCGTCAGCACGCCGTTGACGATCACGCGGAACGCCCACGTGGGCACGATATTGAGCAGGCCCGCCACCGTCCCCAAGATCAGCGCAGCGACGATCTGGGGTGTGTACGGCTTGGCCTCGCGGGCTATGCGGCGGAGGGTTTCTCGTCGGTCCATCGGCCGTTGCGACTTGCTAGCCCGGCACCGTGAAACCTCTTCCGACGGCGGTCGGTAGGTTAACCATCATGGACTGCTTCTTCCACTCCAACGTCCCGTCGGTCGCAGCGTGCGCCGACTGCCGCAAACCCATCTGCGCGACCTGTCGCGACGAATCGGGCCACTGTCCGTCGTGTCGACTCGCCGCCAAGATCGACTCCGCAGCCACCGTCCGCCAACCGATCGGAGGCCATGTCGGTGGCACGCGCTACAGCGCACCGCCGTCACCGCCTCCGCAGCCCGCAGCGACGATTCGCTCGGCCAGCGTAGCGGTTGTCGACCCGGTGGAATCGCGCGCGCTCGTCGCGCTAGGGTATCCGCTCTTCCCGCTGGCGCTGCTCGCGCTCTTCGATCGTAAGCAGTCAAAATATTTGCGCCGACAAGCGTATCAAGCGTTGGGTTTTAATTTGGGCATTGCCGGAATGTGGGGCGCGCTCGGGCTAATGGTGCAGATACCGCTGCCGACCATCGCCGTGTCGTCGGGCATCCTGATGGCGCTGCTGCTTCCCGCCTTTTTAGTGGCGAGTGTCTTCTATGGCATTCGCACCTGGCAGGGAGAGGACGTGAGGATCCCGATTCTCACCGACTGGCTCGACGAAAAACTCCCCGCGAACATCTAACGCGTTAGGGCTTCGTCTTCGCTAAGAACTCGCGGTAGCGAGTTAGGAACGCGCGCGCTTCGACGTCGTGATCGACGACCGGCAAGGGATAGGCGGGGCCGGCGAAGAGCGGCAGTTCGATCTGAGCTCGCGACGCCTTCGACGCCTCGAACGTGGTGGCGTGCGAAAGCTCTTCGATCCATTGGCGCACGTACGCGCCGTGGGGATCGAAATGTCGACGCTGCTTCTCCGGATTGTAGATGCGCGGATACTGCGCCATGTCGGCGCCCACGCCCGCAATCCACTGCCAGTTGCCGGTGGATATGACGGCATCGTCGTCGGTGGCATAGCGCGCCCACTCCTCGCGGCCTACGCGCCAATCCATGCCTAAATCGAAACAAAGAAACGACGCCGCAACCGCGCGAATGTGCGGATGCATCCAGCCGGTCGCGTGCAACTGCCGAATGCCGGCATCCACCAGCGGATAGCCCGTTTCGCCCGCGCGCCATGCATCGAGCGCCGGATGTGACTTGGCAAAACGAAAACCGCGCATCTTTTCCTGCAGCGGCTCGTCGTCCACGCGGTGATACCACGCCAGTTGCAGAAAAAAATCGCGCATCGCAAGCGAGCGCAAGAACAACCGCAGCGACGCGCGCTCTTCCACCAATAAGAACGGATCGCGCGCGCGTTCCTGCGTGCGGCGCATGGCTGTGCGTGCAGCCACGGTGCCGAACGAGAGATGCGCGGAGAGATGCGACGTGCTGTCGTCGGCCGGAACGTTGGCGGCGATGGCATACTGCAGCCCGGGCCCGTTGAGGAACGTTTCAAGCTGCGCGGATGCGGCCGACGACGAGACGTCACCGCCACATTCCGTCGTACCGAATTCCTGGGCGCGGGGAAGCGCTTCGCTTTGCAGGTCGCTCGCGGCAAAACGCACCAGCAGCGGCGCTTCGTATACGTGCGGCGTCAGCTCGCGCCAACGCTCGAAATACGGCACGAATGCGCGATATCCATCGCCACCATCCGAACGCGTGGCGTTCGTTTCCTCCGGCGGAATGGCGGGCGCGTCGTGCACGAGCGTCGCGCGCAGGCCCGCTTCTTCTAACTCCGATTGCAGCGCGGCATCGCCCGATGCGCCCGGCACATCGTATCTTGCGGACCACGTCACGGCCACGGCGCCGGATGCGCGCGCGATGCTGCGCAGCGTTCCGCCCACCGGTCCGCGCCGAACGATCAGCCGCGATCCGCGTTCGCGCAACGACGCGTCGAGCGCGCGCACCGCCGCACAGAAGAACGCGGCGCGACGGGGCGAGCGTGAGAGCCGTTGCGTTGCGCTGTGATCGATGACAAGCACCGGCAATACTTCGCCCACGTCGGCAGCCGACGTGAGGCCCCACTGATCGTCCAAGCGCAGATCGCGCGTGAAGCGATAGATCGAAACCGGCATGCCGCTACAACTGCTCGACGTAGGCGATGATGTCGTCCTCGTCTTGCGCGCTCAACGTCAGCTTGGGCATCGGCGGCGACGGATCGTCGATGATCGCCCGGATCTGCGCGGCCGTATGTTTCTTACCCTCGCCGGTCAGCGGGCCGCCGATCTGCGCGCCCGGTCCCTCGCTGGTGTGACAGACGATGCACTTTGCGTTGAAGAGCGCGCGACCGCGTCCGGCCGATGCCGAGAGCTCGATAGGGGCGCCTGACGCTGATGCGGCGCCCTTAGCAGCATGATGCGCGCACGCGGCCAACGTCATTGCCGTCAGCACCGCTACGCCCAGAACGCTCGCCCCTCGTCGCATCCGCGCCGATTTCCGCAAAAGGACGTTCAGTCCCCCAGTTAGTCGCTGTCGCTGGTACGGAAGGTAAAGGCATCGAGGTAGGTGCCGGGTTCGGGTTTGCCATTGACGGTATGCGGCGTGTACTTTGCGGCCATTGCGGCGTGGCAGACGGCATTGTCGAGCGAAAGATAGCCGGACGATTTCGTGATCGTGCACTTGGTCGGCATGCCGTGCGCGTCGATGAAGACCTTGAATACCGTCGTGCCTTGCGCGCCTTCGGCATACGCGATCATGGGCGGCTGCGGGCTGATGGCCGTCTCGCCGCCGACCGGCGCGGCATCGCGCGCGGCGTACGCAGGCGCCACGACGATCGACGCTTGATCGCCCGTTACGTTGCCGGCTTCGTTGAGGGTGGTAGTGGTCGTGTGCGAGACGGTCGTAAACGCTCCGCCGCCCTGCCGCCACACCGGCACCTCACCGCCGCCCTGCGACACGGGCGCTGGCGCATATGCGACATGGCGTGGCGCAACGTGCTGCAGCGCCGGGCGCGGTGCGTGCGCAACGCGTTGTGGCGCGGCCGCAACGCGATCGAGGTTGACGACGTTGTGCACCACTACCACGCGCGGCTGCGCCGCGACGACCCTGGCTTGTGCTCGCTGTTCGACGGAGCGCTTCTCCAAGACGAGCCGCTGGCCGTCATAATGTACTACCAGCGGATCGGCAAAGGATGGCGCAATGTTCTTCAGCGCGCCGGCGGAGACCAAGTGCGCGCCGAAGACCAACGCGACGCAGACGGCGAGCGTGCTAAACGCATAGCGCCACACGCGCGACGGACGCGCGATGCGGTCGCGCACGACGCGAGTCATGTCGGGATCCCATGTTTCGGTATCGCGCGCGCGCGTTACGCCGACCATCGTGTTTTCGATCGCGATTTCGCCGCCGTTGGCCTGGAGACACGCATCGCACGACGCAATGTGCAAGCGATACGCGTCGCGTTGCGTCGCCGTCGCTTCGCCGAGCGCGATTGCGCCCGCGACGATCTCTGCTTGGTGACAGGTAAAGCGCGTCAACTATTGCTCCGTCATCACCGCGCGCAAAGCGCGCATCGCCCGGCAAACGCGCTGACGCACGGCGTCGCCGGTACAGCCGAGCACCTCGGCGGCTTCGTGCGACGAGTAGCCCGCGTAGCTCGTGAGCATGACCGCCGCAACTTGGTCGCCTGGCAGACGACTGAGCGCGGCCTGTAGGTCCACCGACGCCGCGCTTTGCTCGTCGATGCGCCAGCCGGCGCCGTCGCGATCGCGGTCGAGCGAGACCATGTGCACGATCTTCTTACGGCGCAGATGCGAAATCGCGCTGTTGGTCGCGGTCTTGTAGAGCCAGCCAGCGGTCAGCGGGCGGCCCGGGTCGGCGCGCAGCGTCCGATAAGCGGCAAAAAACACGTCTTGCGTAATGTCCAGGGCGGTCTCGGAGTCATTGACCATGCGGCGCACGTAGCGCGCGAGGCGCGTCTGATATTCGAACACGAGCGTCTCCACGCGCGCCCGAGCCTGCTGTGCTGCGTCTGCTGAGAGGAAAACCTGCTCCATGGTTGGCCCCCTTTACCTAGCAACGCAAGGCTTCGCGTCGCCGTGACGGCTACCCGCCGATTTCGGAGAGCGCCCTCATGCGCGAGGCGGTTTCGCCCAGCTTGAGGTGGTGGCGCTCGGGTTTGATCAACATCGAACGCTCCAAGATCGCCGCGATCTCTTCTTCGCCCGCCCCAGCACGCAAGGGGCCGCGCAAGTCGATGTGATGGTCCCCGAAGAGGCAGAGCCGCAGTCTGCCGTCGGCGGTCAGGCGGACGCGGTTGCAGCGATTGCAGTAGTCGTGTGAAAGCGGCGAGATGACGCCGATGCTGCCCGGGGCGCCGGGATACGCAAAGTAGCGAGCGGGACCGTTGCCGCGCGGGCCCTCGACGGACTGCAGGTCGCCGATGGCACGCAGGCGCTCGAGCAATTCGTCGGCGCTCACGTATTCTTCGCCCTGAGCTTGCGAATATGCGAGCACCGGCATCGTTTCGATGAAACGAACGGCAATCGGCAGGCGGCGGGTGAGCGCGGCGAAGTCGGCGAGTTCGTCATCGTTGCGGCCGCGCATGACGACGCAGTTGATCTTTAGAGGCGCGAAGCCGTGCGCGATCGCGGCGTCGATGCCGCGCAGCACGAGGTCCAGCCCCGGACGACGCGCGATCTGCTCGAAGCGATCGGCTCGCAAGGTGTCGAGTGAAATGTTGATGCGCTGTAGGCCGGCGTGTGCCAAGGCTTCGGCTTGGTCTTCGAGCAGCATGCCGTTGGTAGAAAGCGAAATATCCTCGATGCCGGGGATCCGCGCAATCTCGCGCACCAGCAGATGCAGATCGGGGCGCAACAGCGGCTCACCGCCGGTAAGACGGATGGCCCGCACGCCCACGGAAGCGGCCGCGCGCACGATTGCCGTGATTTCTTCGTACGAGAGAATCTCGTCTCGCTTTAGCCAGGGCAGCCCGCCTTCAGGCATGCAGTACACGCAACGCAGGTTGCATTTATCGGTCACCGAGACGCGCAGATACTCGATCGACCGCGCGAACGCGTCGACGAGGGGTTTGCCCGCATGGGCGGCACCTAGCTCAATCGTCTGCAAGGCCCTTATATTCGCGGGGGCCTGGCCGCGCTCATGCTGGGGAGTTGTGGTTCGACTTCGTTCGCTACGCTCACTCGCTCACGATGACGGCTAAGGAAGCTAGCTGTCGAAGAACGAGTCCGTCAAGGCTGGGTTGAACTTGTAGTTGCTTAGCGTGGAATCGATGTCGGCATTGTAGATGGATTGCTCTACGTGGCCGGTCTGTTTGACGACGACGTAGTGGCCGTCGATGGTGGCGTATTGCTGCTGCATGAGCGCGTAGCCGCTGCCGTCGTTGTACGACCAGCGCATCGAAATCACGGCGGCTGTCTTGTCGTCCACGCCGACGTCGACGTGATCGACGCGGCCGTGTTTGCGCGGCACCAGCTTGAACATCGTGGTCGCGCCGTTGTCGGCACCCTGCGTCACGATGTAGACGTGGCTCCAATCCGACGGCGATTCCATACGGGGGTAGATTTTGCTGAATTGTTTGGCGATGGTCGGCAGGCCACCCGTGAAGACGATTTTATTCAGACTCGGGTCCTTGTGATAGACCGTGCCTTGCAAC
>CAJDWF010000034.1_pt2 | contig 18574 bp, 21 predicted proteins | sample 7391541 | NCBI WGS metagenome assembly CAJDWF01 (sample SAMEA7055727, study PRJEB34461) | soil metagenome | biome: terrestrial ecosystem; feature: Peninsula; material: soil | place: Antarctica | collected 2016
CGCGCTGGCTGCCGTGCGCGCCGGATACGCGCGCGATGAAAACGACGAGTTCGTGCAGCCCACTATCGTCGGCGACGGCCACACGATAAACGACGGCGATGCCGTGGTGTTCATCAACTTTCGCCCCGACCGCGCCCGGCAAATGACGGCGGCGTTCGACGCCGGCATCGAGCTCTACGCGCACGCGCCGTTCGACGGCTTCGACGTGCGCACGTACGACGATCTCCTCTTCGCAACGATGACGCGCTACGACGAAACGTTTCCGAACCCGGTACTCTTCGGTCCGCGCCCGCAGTTCGACACGTTCGGCGAAGTGGTATCGCGTGAAGGTCTTAAGCAATTGCGTTTGGCCGAGACTGAAAAATACGCGCACGTCACGTACTTCTTCAATGGCGGACGCGAGGACGTGTTCGCGCGCGAAGAACGCATGCTGATTCCGTCGGACCGCTCGGTGGCAACGTACGATCTTGCGCCCGAGATGCGCGCGGAGCCGATCACCGACGCCGCCGTTGCTTCCCTAGAGAAGCACGAGCACGACGTCATCGTGATGAACTATGCCAACGCCGACATGGTGGGTCACACCGGCAAATGGAAACCCACCATCGAAGGCGTCGAGGTGCTCGACGCGTGCATCGCGCGCCTCACCGGGGCGGTGCTGGCTGCAGGCGGGCTGCTGGCCATCACTGCCGATCACGGCAATGCCGAGGAAAAAATCGATGCCGAGGGCAATCCGCTCACTGCACACACCACGAATCCCGTCCCGTTCGTGCTGATCGGCCACGATCTGCACGGCACGCTCGCAGACGGCGGAAAACTCGGCGACGTGGCGCCGACCCTGCTCGAACTCATGGAATTGCCGGTTCCCGAGCGCATGACCGGCCGCAACCTTTTTACGACCGCTTAGGAGAACGCCATCACCATGTTGGATCGCCGCACGCCCAATCAAAAGTTGCTCGCTCGCGACGCATCGACGCTCGAAGAGACGGCCGGCGGCCCGATCGACGTCGCGATCGTGCTAGGTAGCGGCCTCTCCAACGCAATGGCAAAGTACGCGACGTTCACGTCGATTCCGTACGACCGTCTGCTGGGCATGCCGCTCGCAGCGTTGGCCGGACACGCCGGCGCAGCGCTGGTAGGCACGATGCACGGCAAACGCGTCGTGGCGTTCGCGGGACGCGTGCACATGTATCAAGGTTTCTCCGCGTTGCAAGTGACGGTCAACGTGCGCTTGGCGCACGCCGCCGGTGCAAAGACGCTGGTGCTCACCAACGCCGCAGGAGCGCTCAACACCGCCTACAAGGCCGGCGACTTGATGGTGCTCAGCGATCACCTGAATCTCACGGGAGCCAATCCGCTGATCGCGTCCGATTTAGCGAACCCCTTCATCGACATGGCCGGCGCGTACGACGCCACGCTGCGCGGCATCGCAGTGGAGGCCGCCGGCAGCGATGCGCGCATGCACGAAGGCGTGTACGCCGGCCTCATGGGCCCGACGTACGAAACGCCGGCGGAGTCGCGCTACCTACGCGCGATCGGCGCCGACGCGGTGGGCATGTCTACGGTTCTTGAAACCATTCTGGCACGCAGCAAGGGCATGAACGTGCTCGGCATCAGCCTGATCACCAACGAAGCCGGCGGCGCCGAAACCACGCACGAAGAAGTCACCGCCGTTGCCAACGCCGCCGGTTCCCGCCTAGCCGGAATCATCGACACCGTCATCTCCAAACTCCCGTAAGCCGCATTATAGCAGAACGGGGCCCAGGCCCATCAATCCATACGGTACGAGCCGCTGATGTCGATGGTTAGGCGTTTACCGGAGACGAGGGTTGAGCGGACGTGGTGATCCCAGAACGTCAGGACACGGACGACGGCGGGTTTTATGCGCTCTAGCAGCGCGCGCGCACGCTGCGAGATAGCGACGGCATCGCGCGCCCACGGCGGCAGATCGTGCGGCAGCGCCGGCGTTTCGATTTCGTTGTCGGGAATCGCCGCGAGCGGATTCGCGGCGATTTGTGCAAGCGCCGCGCGCGTACGCTCCGCGTCGAGTTCAATCCGCCGCGGCATCGTGCATCTTTCGCAAGCGGCGTAGCGCCGTCACGTGCATTTGCGATGCGCGCTGGGATGAAATCGCCATATGCCTCCCGATGTGACTGAGCGTTTCGTCGAAATAATAGTGTCTCGTTAACAACGCGCGGTGGCGCGGATTCAATCGGCGCACCATGCGGTGTAGGTTTGCCCGTTCGAATCGCGCGCTCACGATGCACGCGGGGTCCGCGGCCGCGTCGAGCGGTTCTTCTGTATCGTCCGGGAGACGCCGATCCAATGAAAACGGTACGGCTTCATTCACCTGACGCAGCGCGGCTCGCAGCTGCGGGCGCACCGCGCACATTTCGTTGAGTGACGGAAGACTGCCGCTAAACGCCGCGATTTCGTAGCGTTGACGTTGCGCTTCGCGCAGTTCGCGGCGCGCGCGCTCGTTGACGGGATCCATGCGCCGCACGCCATTGAGCATGTTGCCAAGAATCAGCCGTCGCGCATACGTCTCTAGCGTGGTGCCGTACGACGGATCGAAACCGTCTACGGCGCGAATCAGTCCCACGCTGCCGTCGCCGATGAGATCATCGAGATCTACGATCGGCACCAAACGGTGAATGCGCTTCGCGATGGCTCGCACGATCGGCAGCAGGTCGCGGATCGCGCGCTCACGCTCGTCCATTGCCGCCTACCAGCAGGCGCGTCACCATCGGGCCAAAGGCCGTCGCCGCAGCCGGGCCAAGTTCTTTTTCGAGTGGCGCGAAGAGCGATTCAAGCAGCACGGATTCGATCGCGCGTTCCGCCGCGCGCAGCGTACCGCTATCCACGATTGAGGTTGTCCGCGATGCGCATCATTTCGTCCGCGGCCTGGACGCCTTTTGCGTTGGCTTCGTAGGCGCGCTGCGCGGCGAGAATCTGCATCATCGCATCGACGATATTCACGTTCGACTGCTCCAGCATGCCGAAGCGCACCGCGGACCCACCGTCGCTGCCGGGAACCAGCAGCTGCATGGTCCCGCACGCTGCCGTTGCACGAAAAATCGTTCCTCCGACGCTCTGTAGCCCATCGGGAGCGGCGAACGTGGCTAAACGAATGCGTCCGGTTGTTTGCGGACCGCGCGGCGTGGATGCGGTGACGGCGCCGTCAACGCCAACGTCCACGGCCGTTGCGTCGGCGGGAATGCGAATGCCGTCGAGGGCGTACCCCTGCGCATTGCGCAACGTGCCGTCCGCCGTCCGCGCGAATGCGCCGTCGCGCGTGTAGGCTCGGCGCCCATGCGCGTCGCGCAATACGAAGAAACCGGGACCATCGATGGCCACGTCGAACGCGCCGCCGCTCTTTTCGATCTTGCCTTGTTCGAACCGCACGCGCGTGCCGGCAGGACGCGTGCCGAGACCCAGCTCGCCGGGAGCGGCGACGTCGGCAAACATGGCCGATGCGCCTTTGAAGCCGGTGACATCGGCGTTGGCCAAATTGTTGGCGATAACGTCGAGGTTCGTTTGCTGCGCGGCCATGCCGCTGGCAGCCGCGTAGAGTGCGCGATTCATCGTTCTCTCCTTACTTCACGCGCGCCGCATCGGCGGATTGCTTGCGCGTCTCGTCGATCTCGCTTGCGATCTTTTGCGCGCCCTCATAGGCGCGTTGGGCGGTCAACACGGTGACCATCTCATCGATGGCATTGACGCTGCTGGCCTCAAGCGCACCCGACTCCAGCGACGAACTCGCCGGCAAGCCGATTTGCTCCGCGGTTGGTATGCCTCCGGCCGCAACGTGGACCGCGCGGTTCTGAGCGTCGACCAGCGCGCGTCCATGCGCATCGCGCAAGCATCCGTGCGCGTCGCGCGAGAAGGCGCCGGCGCGGGTGAGCGCCACGCCGCCGCCTGCATCGCGCACGCGAAACGCACCGTCTCCCGCGATGGCGAGATCGTAGGCGCGCCCCGTACGTTCGATGGGACCGTGCTCGTCGGAAACGACGCTGCGAATCAGCGCGCCGCGAGCGGTAAGAAAGCCGTGCGCCTCGCGGCGCCGGTACCCTTGCGTAGATACGTTGGCGAGATTCTGCGTGGCGATGTCGAGCCGGTCTTGCGCCGCCTCCATCGCACTGCTCGCCCAAGCAATGCCGTCCATGCCCGCATGGTAGAGCACTTACATGACGAGACCGTTACGAGGTGATGGCCGTTTAACGTTCGCTGTCGGCCGCACGAAAGCGCGGCCGACATTTCTTACGGCGCCGACATTCGACGTTGGCCGCGCTATCGCGCGTCCTGCAGTTTAAATCATCGGCGAACGCCGCGATAAGTAGTGGTGGTTCGACTCCGTTGCGCGCTATCGCGCTCCACTTCGCTCACCATGACGAGTTTTTTTTGGCGCGCTAACGCGATCCACTTTGCTCGCCATGACGTTTCGCGCTTAACGCGATGCGTCGAGAAGCGCTTGCCACTGCGAGGCGTCGGCGTTGATGTCGCCGAGGGGTTTGGGCGCGATGCGCTGCACGACTGCCGGCTGCTTGAGCGCGGATCCGGTCACTACCGCGACCACGGTTTCGTTCGCATCGATCAAGCCTTGCTCGCGCGCCGACGCAATCGCCGCCAAAGGAGCGGCGGCCGATGGTTCGGCGCCGATGCCGATAGCCGCGAGCCGAACGATCGCGTCGGTGAGTTGTGCTTCGGTCGCGCCGATCGCCGTTCCGCCGGACTCGCGGATGGCGCGCAAGACGCGCCGCCCACCGTGAATCATGCTGTCGCCGGCCATGCTCTGCGCCATCGTCAGCGAAGCGTCACCTGTGCGGACGGCCGAATCCCGTCCATGCGCGATCGCGTCGACGATGGGCGCGCACGCGGCCGGCTGAACACCGATCATGCGCGGAAGGTGATCGATCAGCCCGAGCTCGCGTAACTCCACGAAGCCCTTCCAGGCCCCCCATAGCCCTCCGCCCGTGCCAACCGGATGAACCATAACGTCCGGCGCGCGCCAGTCGAGCCGCTCGCAAATTTCATATGCATACGTCTTCATTGCCTCGTGCCGAACCGGGTTGATGAAGTTGACGAACGAGTACGTGCCCGCGCGCGCCAGTTGATCGAGCGCATCGAAGATCTGCGCGCTCATCTCGTAATGCAGCCGGTACACCCGAGCTCCGTAAAGACAGATCGTCGCGACCTTGGTTTCGTTGGCGGCTGCCTCGACGAAGACGGTGGCCTGCATGCCGGCTCGAGCCGCGTACGCAGCGAACGACGCACCGGCATTGCCCGAACTATAGGTGAACCCGCCGGTAAGACCGTGAGTTCGCGCAACGCTGATCGCGAGCGCAAACCCACGGTCTTTAAAACTTCCGGTCGGCATCAACGCATCGTTCTTCACCCACAGATGCGGTAGGCCCATCCGTTCTCCGAGACGATCGCCGCAAACCAGCGGCGTGTCGCCCTCGCCCAACGTCGTCAGCGCGTCATCGGCAACCGGAGGAAACAACGCCCTCCAACGCCACATGCTTAAGGCGCGGTTCGATGCGGCGTAGCCGGCAACGTCACCGGCTTTCCCGAGATCGTAACGGTACTCCAGCAGACCGCCGCAATCGCTACAGACCGTGACGGCGCGATCGAGAGGCAGGCTCCGCCCGCAGTCATCACACGACAGCGCGACCGCGCACGACCGGGTCTTCATGAGGCGCTCCATCTCTTCAGATGCGAATGATGAGAATGACTGATCTGCCGTTCTACGGAACAGAAGGCGAGTCATCGCCGCTACTCGGCCACGACAGGACGATCAGAAATTGAGCACCGAAGTCCACGTCATCGAAGACGGCCGCGTCCGGGGCGGACGCCTCACCGATCGTAACGGTGCGCTGCGCATCGAAGACGCTCCGAGCACGTCGACCGGCGATCTGTACGTCGGTCCCGGTTGGGCGGACATGCACGCGCACGTCTACGACGGCGTCACACAGATCAGTGTCGCGCCCGACCGCGCCGGCGTCAACGTCGGCGTCCATGTCGTCGGAGACGCAGGAAGCGCCGGCGAGGGAACGGTTCGCGGGTTGATCGAGTACGTTCTCCCCACGTCCCGAACCGAAGTCCGAATCTGGCTGAACATCGGCTCGCACGGCCTCGTGCATCTTCGCGAAACCGCGGCGCACGAGTTTATGAACGTCGATGCGACGTTCGCCGCCGTACGCACACATCGCGCGTCGATCTGCGGAATCAAAGTTCGCTCCAGTGGCCTCATCGTCGGTTCGATGGGCTTGACGCCGTTAGAACTCGGTCGCCGCGTGGCTCGCGAGGCCGGATTACCGCTGATGGTGCATATCGGTGAAGCGCCGCCGTCGATCGACGACGTGCTCGACCGATTGGACGGCGGCGACGTCGTCACGCACTGCTTCCACGGAAAGCCCGGCTATCCGTGGAATCCCGATGGCACGCCGACTCCCGCGCTCGCGCGCGCGCTCGACCGCGGCGTTCTGCTCGACGTCGGACATGGCGCGGCGAGCTTCGATGCTGGCGTAGCGGGGCGCGCGATCGCGGCAGGCTTCTTCCCGCATTCGATCAGCACCGACCTTCACGTGCGCAATATCGACGGACCGGTGTACTCGCTCGCGTCCGTCATGACCAAGATGTTAGCGCTCGGCATGCCGCTGCCGGAGATCATTCGCGCGGTGGCGGAAACTCCGCGCGCGATCATGGGCGTTGACCGTCCGTGGCTCGCCGACGACGCACGCGTGCGGCATGCAACGCTGTTTCGACTTACAGAAGCGCCCCGCGAAGCACCCCGGCAACGCATCGAGCCCGTTGCCATCATCGTCGACGGCTGTCGATTCGAGGTAACATCATGACCGAATCCATGCTCGACGTTCTGGCGGCCGAACGCATCATCGCGATTCTGCGCTATCACAACTCCGGCGACGTCAGAACGGCAATCGAAGCGCTCGGAGCGGGCGGGTTGCGCATCCTCGAGATCACGATCGACGGCCCCGACGCATGGGATGCGCTGGAGTGGTCCGCCGCACTAAATCGGTTCGTCGTCGGCGCGGGAACGGTGACCAGCGCCGATGAGGTTCGGCGAGCCGCTCGAGCCGGAGCGCGCTTCGTCGTTAGCCCGGGCTACGTTCCTGAAGTGCTCGAAACGGCAACCGAACTCGGGATCGCCGCCATTCCCGGTGTGATGACTCCGACCGAGGTGCTCGCCGCGCGACAAGCCGGAGCCCAGGCGCTCAAACTCTTCCCTGCCGGAGTAGTGGGCGTGAAATATCTGCGCGATCTGTTGGGCCCGTTCCACGACGTGCCGTTCGTCCCATCGGGTGGAATCGGCATCGCGAACTTGCGCGAATGGCTCGACGCGGGAGCGCTCGCGGTCGGTCTGGGCAGCGGATTGGTGGGAGCGACGGCCCCGTCAACGCCGGCCGAAGCCGACGCGCTACGGCAACGCGCGGCGGAGGCCGTCCGGCAAGCGCGCAGCCGCTGAATCGAATGCAGTGCGTAGATCGTCCGGAAGCTCCGCGAGCAAAGGGTACCCGTTGTTCTCGCCGACGTGCTCGACCGCCCTCGCGCCGCACCATGCGCCGCACCGGCCGGCAATCTCGGAGTCCAGACCTCGCATGATCGCGGCTAGAAAACCGGCGTTGAACGCGTCACCGGCGCCGACCGGGTCCACTTCCCGAGCAGCGACCTCGGGAGCGATCTCGTGCTCCCGACCGCGATACCGCACGGTCGCGCCCCGCGCGCCACGTTTGAACACGACGTCCGACACGCCCCACTCGCCTGACGCCGAGAAGATCGCAGCCGGATCGGCGGTCTCGAAAAGCACGAGCGCGTCTTCTTCGGAGAGCAGCAACAGATTGGCGCGGCGGGCGAGGCGCGTGAGAGCCGCCTGTGCACGCCGCCCGTCGGGCCACAGCGCGCTACGATAGTTGGGATCGACGCTGATCGTCGCGCCCAGAGCGACGGCACGATCGACGATCTCGTGCAGCGCCTCCTCCGCCAACGGCGAGAGCGCGACGGTGATTCCCGTCACATGCACGACGCTCGGAACCGGGAGCTTCGACGGCCACGGCTGTGGCCAATCACGCGCGCAGAGCCGCGCGCCTGCCGCGTTGTGACGGTAATAGTACGGCCGTCGCGCGCCGTCGAGCAGCCATTCGCGAATATAGAATCCGGTGGGAGCCTGGGGATCGACGACCACCAGCGAGCTCTCGACGCCTTCCCGCTCGAGAGCGGTCACAACGCGCCGTCCAAAAGGATCCGCCCCCACGCGCCCCAGCCAACCGGCTTCGATGCCGAGACGCCGGACCCCGATCGCGGTGTTGACCTCGGCCCCACCGACGAAGACCGCAAGGTGATCGGCCGACTCAACGGAGATCGGCTCCGATGGCATCAGCGCGATCAGCGGGTCACCGACTGCGAGCAGAAACGGTCGGCGAACGGCGGAGTCGGACACACCGGCTCCTAGGCTAGACGCTTGACGACTTCTTGCGCGAAAGCCTCGGTGCCCAGCGACGGTTCGCCGGGTTTGGCGAGCTCTTTCGTGCGAGCGCCCGCGGCGTAGACGGCATCGACGGCCTTCTCGATGCGTCGCGCGCTGACTTCATCGCGCAGCGACGAGCGCAGCAGCATCGCGGCCGAGAGAATCGACGCGGTAGGATTGGCGATCCCTTTACCGGCGATGTCGGGCGCGCTGCCGCTGATCGGTTCGTACATGCCAAAGCGGCCGGTAGGTGTTTCGCGCGTGCCGAGGCTCGCGCTGGGCAGCGTCCCGACGGATCCGGTCAGTATCGCGGCTTCGTCGGAAAGGATATCGCCGAACATGTTCTCGGTGAGGATCACATCAAAATCCAGCGGGCGGCGCACCAGCTGCATCGCAGCGTTGTCCACCAGCAGATGATCGAGCTCGACGTCGGGATACTCTTTAGCGATGCGTTCTACCGTGCGGCGCCACAGGCGCGATGTTTCCAGCACGTTCTGCTTGTCGACCGACGTCACGCGTTTGCGGCGGCCGCGCGCCAGTGCAAACGCAACGTGCGCGATGCGCTCCACTTCGGGCGCGCGATAAAACATCGTGTCGATCGCTTCTTCCACGCCGTCGACCGTGCGCTGCAGTTTCGGCTCGCCGAAGTACAGCCCGCCGGTGAGTTCGCGCACCACGACTAAGTCGAGGCCACGCACGAGTTCGGGCTTGAGCGACGACGCCGATTCCAACCCGTCGAACACGCGAACGGGCCGCAGGTTCGCGAAAAGTTCGAAACGCTTGCGCAGGTTCAGCAGCGCAAACTCCGGGCGTTCCGGAAGCGGCTTGCCTTCATATTTCGGCAAACCGACGCTGCCGAAGAAAATCGCGGCCGCGCGTTCGCACAGCGCGCGCGTCTCGTCGGGAAACGACGGTTTGCCCGCCTCCATCGCGGCGCCGCCGATCAGCGCTTCTTCGTAGCCGAGATCGGGACGCACGTGCCGCAGCACACTCAAACCGGCACGCGTTATCTCGGGCCCGATACCATCGCCGGGCAATACGGCTATCGTTACGCTCATGAACCCTTGTGTGTTTAGTAAACGGTGATACGGTCGGTGTTGCCACCGGTGCCATGCGGATCGACGGTGGTAGAGTCGGCGGCGGATTCGACCAGTAGCGGCTCTTGAATCGCGCCATCTTCTTCGCGCGTGACGAACTGGCTGGGCGAGAGCACCGGGTTGGTTTTTTCGAGGAGAGAGAGGTGCGTCATCAGCAGCGATCGCAGCTCACTTTTGGCCTTTTCGGACGTCTCGGTAGTGCGCTGATGTTCGCGCCTCACGTCGGAGATCGCGGTGTTGTAATGCGCGACTTCCTTTTCGGCGGCGATGCGCGCCTGTTCTTTGATGAGGTCCGCCTCTTTGTGCGCGGACGCCTTCACTTCGTCGGCGGTGCGCTGCGCAAGCACCAGCGTGTTCTGCAACGATTCTTCCATCGCTTTGAAGTGGCTGATGCGCTCTTTGAGATCGGCAATCGTCGCTTCCAGCGCGGCGTGCTGATTGGCGTCGTCTTCGAGCACCTCGATGATTTCGTCGAGGAACTGATCCACGTCGGTGCGGTCGTAGCCTTGCAGTGCCTTCTTGAACGTCTTGTGCTGAATGTCGACCGGCGTAATCTTTTGCATGTTTATCCTCTGTTTGCCATAAAGTCGAGCGACCCGTCCGCGTTCATCGCGTCGCGCAGGCCGGCCGCGTTCACCGCAACGCCGGCGGGCACCACGAGATAGATCGCTTCGGCCAATTTTTGAATCTTGCCATCGAGCGTGTACGCCACGCCCGAGGTGAAATCGACCACGCGCTGCAGCAGCGTGCGGTCGGCGTTTTGCAGGTTGACGATAACGACCTGACGCGAACGCAGCGCGTCGGCGATTTCGACAACGTCGGAAAAACTGCGCGGAGCATATACGCTAACCTCAGTGCCCGAACGCCGTCCGGCATGCGTGAGCGGCACCACGCGCGCGTTCGAACTCGGCTCGTCGCCGTACGGTTCTTCATCTTCATCGCGGATCGAAAAGAACGATCCAATCTTCCCAAACATCCCCATCACCAGCTCCCTTTTAAATCACGCCGACTTCGCGGCGCGGGCCCCCGTTAGACTCTCGGGCCGAAAAGTGCGGTCCCGATCCGCAGCATGGTGGACCCGACGCGCACCGCCTCGCGCCAATCGCCCGACATGCCGATTGAGAGCGTACTTCCACCTATGCGGGCAAACGTCTTGGCGGCAAGCTCGAAAGCGCGCAAAATCTCGTCCCGGTCCCGGGTAACGGGACCGATAGCCATGAGGCCGTCGAGGCGCAGACCGGGCAGCGCGCGCAGCGCTTCCGCCAGGCGCTCGGCTTGTTCGGGAGGCGCCCCGAAGCGCTCGGCCGGTGAGATATTGATCTGTACGAGCACGTCGAGCGTGCGACGTGTCGCCTGCGCCGCGCGCGAAAGCGCCGCGCCGGCTTCGACGCGATCGACGCTTTGCACCACATCGAATGCGGCGACGATCGCTTTGGCTTTATTCGTCTGCAGATGGCCGATGAAGTGTTTGCGAACGGGCGCAAGCGCTTCAAACTTCTCGCGCGCCTCCTGCAGATAGTTTTCGCCGATATCGGTGATGCCCGCAGCGAGCGCTTCGGAGATCGCGTCGACGTTCTGACGCTTCGTTACCGCAATCACGCGCGGCACCGCGCGCGCGCACGCATCTGCTTCCACTTGCAATTCGGAACAAAATCGCGCGACGTTCTGCGCGACCGACGTCATGCTGCCGGAGCTACGGGCGCGTCGGGCGGCACCGTTTCGTCGGTGTGCTTGCCGCGCGTGCTGCAGTACCAAATGCCGATGATCCCGACGACGATCATCGGCAACGCATAGAGTTGGCCGCCGGTGATACCGTGCATGTTGGGGAAATGCCCGCAGCGCAAAGGCCCGAGAACACACGTGAAATCGGCCTGTCGGAAATATTCGGCGATCGTGCGCGTGATGCCGTAAATGGTAAACCACGCCCACCCGACGACGCCGTCTTTAGGTTTGCGTTTGTAGAGAAGCAGCAATACCGGCAGCGTGAGGATGTCGAGAATCCCCTCGTAAAGCTGCGCGGGATGCCGCGCTGCCAAACCCCAGATCTGCGCGTCGCCGGGGCGATTGGGGACGATGCACCACGGATGGTCGGGCCGACACACGTCGCCCCACAACTCGTCGTTGATGTAGTTGACGACACGCGTGAGCGCGATACCGATCGGTATCATCATCACCACTTCATCGAAGAGGACGCGAAACGTCAGGCCCTTGTGCTTGCGAATAAAGAGGGCGCTCGCTACGATCACGCCGACCAGGCCGCCGTGGAACGCCATGCCGCCCTGCCACACGGCGAAGAAATTGATCGGATTCGAAAGATAGTACGAAAGATCGTGCTTGCTGACGATGTCGTTGACGACGAAGAACGCGCGACCGCCTACCAGCACGCCGATCAGGGCATAAAACAAGAAATCCTGGACCTGGTCGCGGGTCAGCCCCAGGCGCTTGCGGCCAGCCGCCCGAGCCATCCACAGCCCCACGGCCACGAAGCCCACCAGGTAGGAAATCCCGTACCAATGGATGCCGAAGCTGCCGATGTGAATGGCTACGGGGTCGATATTTGTCGGATACGCGAACCAGTGATGCATGGTGAATTATCGCCTTCGTCTAACATAATGAGCCGTGCCTACGACCCATATCTCGGGTCTGTCGCTGGTTACGATCGCATTGTCGTTTGCGGCGGGCTTCGTTTCCTTCGTGTCCCCATGCGTACTTCCGCTCGTGCCGGCATACCTGTCTTTTTTGACGGGCTCGAGCTTGGAGGACCTCAAGGCCGACGCCACCGCGGCCACGCGCGCTCGCGCCGTGTCGCACGCATTGGCATTCATCGGCGGCTTCACGCTGGTCTTCGTCGGCTTCGGCATCCTGGTGCACGCGGTCGGCGGCATCTTCTATCAGAATCAGGTGCTGATCGCACAGATCGGCGGCTGTATCGTCATCGTGCTGGGCCTGCAGATGATGGGCTTCATCCGCATCCCGTTTCTGATGATGGATACGCGCGTGCACGCTCAGCACAAGAAGAGCAACTACTGGACGTCGGCGATCGTCGGTATTTCGTTTGCAGCAGGCTGGTCGCCGTGTATCGGTCCGATTTACGCAGGCATTCTTGCGATGGCACAGCAACAGCAAGTCGCCGCCGCCGCAGTGCTGCTCTTCTGCTACTGCATGGGTCTGGCGCTGCCGTTCTTCATTACGGCGCTGGCCATCGGTAGCGTGCTGCCGGTTCTCAATCGCATAAAGCGTTTTCTGCCCGTCATCGAGTTTATCGCCGGCTTGTTCCTGGTGATCGTCGGACTGATCCTCGTGAACAACGCCTTTCTTCAGATAGCAGGTTGGTTCTATCAATATGTCCCGCAGCCGAAACTCTAGCACGATCGTCATCCTGATCGTCGCGGCGATCGCGCTCTATCTCGATCAGCTCTCGAAACATTGGGTGATCGCTCACTTCATGCCCGGGCAGTCGCGCATCGTCGTGCCGCGCATTTTGCGTTGGACGTACGAACAGAACGCGCATGGCGCATTCGGCATGTTCGGCAGCAATCCGGTGCTGCTGGTCGCCATGGCGGTGATCGTGTTGATCGTTTTTGCGTTTCTCTTCCGCGACGCGGCCAGTCGTTCGAAGCTGGTGCGCGTGGCGTTCGGCATGATCCTGGGCGGCGCGATCGGCAACATCGCCGATCGCTTTCTGCATCACTTCGTCGTGGATTTTATCGATTTCTACCGTATCTGGCCCAACATCTTCAACGTCGCCGACTCGTGCATTACGGGCGGCGTCATTTTGCTGATACTTTCGAGTCTTGTCAAACCGCAGCGCCGTCGATCCTAGCGAGATCGGCAAACGCACCGATGTCGTTGTGGCGCGCCGTTCCGGCGCGTCGCGCGCGCTCGTTTCCGACGCTATTAAACGCGGCGCCGTGCTGGTCAACGGCGAGCCCGCGAAGGCCAGTCGCCCGCTCGAAGAGGATGACGTGCTCGAGTGGGCCGTGCAGGCGCGCCCGCAGCTGCATGCCGGACCCGAAGCGATCGACGTCCCGATCGTGTACGAAGACGACGATGTGATCGTGGTGGACAAGCCCGCCGGCATGGTCTCGCATCCCGCGCACGGCACCGTAAGCGGCACGCTGGTCAACGCGCTGCTGGCGCACACCGGCGCGCTGCCCGGCGAAGAGTTGCGCGCGGGCTTGGTGCATCGTCTCGATCGCGATACGTCGGGTTTACTGGTAGTTGCCAAGAACGCTGCGGCCCTCTCGAGTTTGGGCATTGCGATGAAAGCGCGCGAAATCAAACGCGAATATTTGGGGTTGGTGCACGGCGTTCCGGATCATGCGCGCGGCCGTTTGGACGGTCCGATTGCGCGCGATCCCGGCCATCGCCTGAAGTACGCGATCGTCGCCGGGGGAAAACTCGCGGTAACGCACTACGAACTGCGCGAGGCGTTTCCAAAACACGCGGAGCTGGTCTTCCGCTTGGAGACGGGCCGCACGCATCAGATCCGCGTGCATCTCGCCGCATTCCGACACCCGATCGTCAACGATCCCGTGTACGGCCACGAAGAGCCGCGCTTCGCGCTGCGCGGACAAGCGCTGCACGCGTGGCGATTGTCTTTTCGCCACCCGCGCACGCACGAAGATCTCTCATTCGAAGCAGATCCGCCCACGGAGTATCTCGCCGCGCGCGAACTCTTGCGCGTCGCGGAAAAGACGTGAAGTTCGAACTGCTCGCGCGCGACGGCAACGCGCGGCGCGGGCGCATGACGCTCGCGCACGGCGTAGTGGAGACACCCACGTTCATGCCGGTTGGCACCGCGGCTACCGTGAAGGGGCTCACGCCCGCGGAGTTGCGCGAAGCGCACAGCCAGATCGTTCTCTCCAACACGTATCACCTGTGGCTGCGGCCCGGCAAAGAGCTGCTGGTCGAAGCCGGCGGACTGCACGCGTTCATGCAGTGGAACGGCCCCATTCTCACCGATTCGGGCGGCTTTCAAGTCTTCAGCTTGCAAGAGCGGCGCAAGCTCGACGACGACGGTGTGACATTCAAGTCTCATCTCGACGGTAGCGCGCATCGCTTCACACCCGAAACGGTCATCGCATTCGAAGAGGCGCTGGGCGTCGACATCGCAATGGTACTCGATGTCTGCGTGAAACTGCCGGCCACGCGCGCGCAGGTGGAAGAGTCCGTACGGCTCACCACGCTGTGGGCGCGGCGCGCGGCTGCGGCGCGTTCGCGTGAGGGCACGGCAGCTTTCGGCATCATGCAGGGCGGCTTAGATGAAGAGCTGCGCGAGCGCAGCGCGCGCGAGATCGTGGAACTCGATTTCCCCGGGTACGCAATCGGAGGATTGTCGGTCGGTGAGACGCGCGAAGAGATGTACCGCTTCGCACGCTTCTCCGCGGACCTGCTGCCCGAAAGCAAACCACGCTATCTTATGGGTGTAGGCACCGCACGCGACATCGTGATGGCGGTCGAATGCGGCATCGACATGTTCGACTGCGTGTATCCCACGCGCTGCGGCCGCAACGGCCGCGCCATGACGCGCGGCGGCGAGTTTGCGATTCGTAACGCCGGTTACACGCGCGACTTCACGCCGCTCGATTCCACGTGCGACTGTTACGTGTGCACCACGTTCACGCGCGCGTACCTAAACCATCTCTTCCGAGCGAGTGAAATGCTGGGCCCTCGCCTGCTTTCCTACCACAACGTCTACCTGCTCAACGATCTCATGCGCGAAGCGCGCGCCGCCGTCGAAGGTGGTACGTGGACGGCATTTCGAGACCGTTCACTGGCGTAGGCAACGGCGCCGATGACGAAGAATCCAGGTGCGATGGTCCGTCTCTTTGTCGGCAACTGCCGCGACGCGTCAAAAGACGACGTCTTTGCACTGTTCAAACAGTTCGGCGCAACGCCCGAAGGCATTACGTTTCCACGCGATCGCCGCTCGCGGCGTAAAAAAGGCTTCGCTTACGTCATGGTTGCCGACGACCGCGCAGCCGATGCCGCCATCAAGACGCTGCATCTCTTCGACATCGGCGGTATTCAACTCACCGTGCTGCGCGCCGAGGACCGCCCGAAAAAGCAGCCGCGGCAGCGCTAAGCGTTATTCCGTGCTGACGATCGCGGCGCAGTCGCTGCAGATATCCGGGTGTGCGGCGTCGCCGCCCAGTTCGCGATACTTCCAGCAGCGTTTGCATTTCGCGCCGTCGGCCGCGGCGATGCGCAACGTTAACGTGCCTTCGCCTGCAACTTCTTGCAACGCAACCTGTGAGACGATCAACGCCTCGCGCAGGTTGTCACCCAACGCCGCCAACGCGGCGTAGATGTCGGGGTCGGCGTCGATCTCCGCGCGTCCTTCGAAATCGCGATGTGCGCCGTTGGACGCGACTTTCTCGCGCAGGCCCTTAAGCCGTTCCCACAGTCCGTCATCGGCGCCGCGCGCATCGCTGCCGAACGAGAGATCGAACACGCTTTCGCGCTCGCCGCGCAGTGCTGCGGGCAGAAACTGCCACGCTTCTTCCGCGGTGAACGACAAAACCGGTGCAACCGCCGCTAAAAAACGCTCGAGCACGTGCAGCAGCGCGCTCTGTGCGCTGCGCCGTTCGCGCGAGGCGCGGCCGCAACTGTAGAGCCGATCTTTGAGCGCATCGAAGTAGAAGCTCGACAGATCGCCGCCTTCAAACGCGAGCAACTGCAGATACGCGTCGTGAATCTCGAACGACAGGTAACTCGCGCGCATGGCCTGCGTCCAGCGGTCGACGGCATCCACGGCCAGTTTGTCGATCGGCTCCATCCGCTCGTACGGAATTATGTCGGCGGGCGTGAGATCGTCGAGATTCGAGAGCATGTAGCGAATGCGGTTGCGCACGTTGCGATACACGTTGCCGACCTGCGACACGACGTGGGGGCCAAAGCGCACGTCGTCCACGAACTCGACCGATGCGCCCCACAGGCGCAGCACGTCGGCGCCCCACTTCTTCATCGCGTCGTTGGCAGAGATTCCGGTACCGCGCGACTTGCTCATTGGGCGGCCTTCTTCGTCGTTCACCCAGCCGTTCTTCACGATGCGTTTGTAGGGTGCGCGGCCCTTCACGGCTACGGCGGTCACCAGCGAACTACGGAACCAGCCGCGATATTGATCCCCGCCTTCGAGCACCACGTCGCTGGGCCACGGCAAACCATCTTCACCCAGGACCGCCAAGTGCGTAACGCCCGACTCTGCGTAACGCCCGACTCGAACCAGATGTCGACGATGTTCTTCTCTTTTTCGAACGCCGCGCCGCCGCATTTCGGACAGACCAGGTCTGCCGGAACGAACGTTTCGATAGGATCGCTCCACCACGTGCCGGCGCCGGCGACGCGAAAGCGCGCTGCGGCCTGGCGCGCGACGCGCGGATCGAGCAGCGAATCGCCGCACGTGGTGCACACGATCGCGGGAATGGGCGTGCCCCACGTGCGCTGACGCGAGATGCACCACTCGGGATGGTTCTCGAGCATCTGCCGCAAACGCGTGCGGCCCCATTCGGGCGTGTATGCGACGCCGTCGGCGGCAGCGATGGCTTTCTCGCGCAGTTCGTTACGATCCATCGCGATGAACCACTGCGCGGTCGCGCGGAAGATCACGGGGTTGTGGCAGCGCCAGCAGTGCGGATAGGAATGTTCGTACGGTGCTGCGCGCCACAGCGCGCCGCTCGTCTCTAGATCCGCAACGATCGTCTTGACGGCTTTCCAAATATGCTGCCCGGCGTACGGGCCGGCTTCGCTGGTGAACTTGCCCGCAGCGTCGACGGGGTTGATCACCGGTAGATCGCGCTTCACGGCCGTGTCGAAGTCGTCGGCGCCGTGACCCGGCGCGGTGTGCACGGCGCCGGTTCCGCTTTCGAGTTCCACGTAATCCGCCGTCACGATGACGGAATCGCGATCCAGAAACGGATGGCGCACGGCGAAGCCGTCGAGTTGCGCGCCGGTGACGGTACCTAGCAGACGCGCCGATGCAAACGCGTCGCCGAGGGATTTTACCGCCAGCGCCGTCGCGAGAATCAGCAGTTCGTCGCCGACGCGATACAAGCCGTACGTTGCATCTGCGGCGAGCGCGATAGCCACGTTACCCGGCAACGACCACGGCGTCGTCGTCCAAATAAGGACGGAGAGGGGAAGTTGTACTTCGACTGCGCGCCCTGCGGGCGCTTCGCTCAGCATGACGGGGCTGGGGGCGTCGACGAAAATGGGGAGCAAACTCGCGCGCTGCTCATCGCTGGCGGGGAAGCGGACGTAGATGGAGGTAGAGGTGTCGTCCTCGTATTCGATTTCGGCCTCGGCGAGTGCGGTCTCGTCGTGCACGCACCACAGTGTCGAGCGCAGGCCTTTATAAACTTGCTGTTTTTCGGCTAAGTCCGCCAGTGTTTCCACGATCGTGGCTTCGAACGACGGATCGATCGTGCGGTACGGAGCGTCGAACTCACCGAATGCGCCCATGCGCAGACGCGCGTCGCACTGACGGTCCAGCCAGTAGAGCGCTCGCTCTTTGCATTTTTCCCGCAATTCCAGCGGATCGACCGTATGAAAATCTTTGATGCCTAAGTGTTTGAGCGTTTCCAATTCGATCGGCAGGCCGTGCATATCCCAACCGGGCACGAACGTCGCCCGCTTGCCGTCGAGCAGCGCGATCTTCACGAACGCGTCCTTGAGCATCATGTTGAGGAAGTGGCCCATATGGAGGTCACCGTTGGCGTACGGCGGCCCATCGTGCAAAATCCAGGGTTCGGCGGCGGCATTGGCTTCCAACTTGCGCGCGTACGTGCCGCGCTCGCGCCACCACGCCACGCGTTCGGGTTCGCGAGTCGGCAGATCGGCCTTCATCGGGAAGGCGGTCTTCGGCAGGTTGAGCGTCTCGCGATAATCGCGACCGGAACCTTGACTCATTTCAGCAACTCTCCGAGTATTTCGAAATTGCGCGCGGCCGCATCGCGGACGTGTTCGACGCGCTCGTGCAGATGCGTCGCCAACG
>CAJDWF010000048.1_pt1 | contig 17922 bp, 15 predicted proteins | sample 7391541 | NCBI WGS metagenome assembly CAJDWF01 (sample SAMEA7055727, study PRJEB34461) | soil metagenome | biome: terrestrial ecosystem; feature: Peninsula; material: soil | place: Antarctica | collected 2016
GTGGACCAGACGTCGAGTTTTCTTTTTACGCCTTCGATGACGGCGTCGGTGAACTCGGTCGTGGAGGCGCTGCCGCCGAGGTCGGCGGTAGCGATGCCTTCGTGGACGGCTTCGAGCGACGATTCGTAAATCGCGCGCGATGCATTAGCGGCGCGCTTATCGTCCACGTATCCCACCACGGCCGCGGCGGCCAGAATCATCGCGAGCGGGTTGGCGACGTTCTTCCCATAGAGGCGCGGCGCGGTACCGTGCGGGGCTTCGGCCATCACGACGTTGGGCTTGAGATCTTCGTCGAACGATAGCAGCACCGACTCGGCGCCCGCGATCGATCCGAAGAGCTGCATCACTAAATCCGAGAGACAGTCGCCGTCGCGATTGAGCGCCGGAATCACCAGCGGCTCGTCGCCCGCATTGCTGAGCAGCAGCGCGTAGGTGGCGTCGATCAACTGCGGATCGTACTTCACGTGCGGGTGGCGTGCCGCCGCGTCGTCCATCTCTTCTTTAAGCATGCCTTCGTAGAGCGGACTCACCGTGTATTTGGGGCCGCCGAAAACTTTGCCGCCGACCTTCTGCGCGTGCGCGAAAGCGTACTCGGCCACGAAGCGGCACACGCTGCGCGAAATCACTTCGGTGCGACAGGCGATTTCGTCGAGGCCTTCGCCTTCGCGCCACTCTTTGGCGCCGTACGCGTCGCCGACGGCCATTCGTACTACGGAAATCGGTGCGTGAATTCCGGCGACGGGACGAACGCGCGGCAGTTTGCGGCCGGTGCGCACGATGACCTTACCATCGATCTCTTTGCGTACGATCGCGTTGGGTGAACCGACGTCGCCTTTTGCTTCGGGCGTGATGGTTGCGGCCTTGATGCCGAGGTGATGCTTGCGCATGGCCGAAGCGGCTTCGTGCACGACGGCGTTCTGCGTTTCGCGTCGCTTTTCGAGCGAGAGATCGTAGCGTTCGAACGCGAGTTCGATGTCGATGACGGATGCGTCGAGTACGCGCAGCGATTCGACGAGTAGCTCTTGTCCGGTTTGATCGCCCTCGAGGACGACGATGGTCGGCGGGGTCAAATGAACTCCTCTGGTTTCGACGAAACGAGTATTTCGATGGCACGAGTACGCCGTAAGGCGTCGGCAAGCGCGAAGCTCAACCTTGAGATCGTCGGTATAGCGGCGATTGCGATTGCTATTCTCCTCGGCATCGCGTTAGCGGCACCTTCGGCAGCGGGAAGCGTTGGCAGAGGTACGGCCCACGTGCTCCGGCTCGTCTTTGGTGGAGGCGCACCGCTTTTCCCGGTGCTCGTCGCGCTTTGCGGCATCATCGCCTTCCTTGAAGTAAACGTTCCGCGGCTTATCGCCACCTGGGGACTCTCCGCCCTCGCCTATTTTCTTCTGATCGACGCCGCGTTCGGCCGACTGGGGCAGGCCGCTTCGGGCGGCGGCTTCGTCGGTGGCAACTTGTGGTGGGCGCTGCGTTCGCTCATAGGCGTGGCCGGCGCATGGATCGCGGTCGTGGTGCTCTTCCTCGCGCTTACCCTGTGGCTGACCAATGTTAGTTTGAAGAAGATCATCGGCTGGATCGTCGGTGTGGCGACAAAGGTACGCCTGCCGAGGTTGGCGCTGCCCGCCGGTCACGAAAACGCGCGCGCCGCATTTGCATTGCCCAAACCCCAATCGAAAGTCAAACCGGAGACGAAGCGACCCGAGCCCTTCGACGAAGACGAAAACGAAGGCGAAGCGTACGAAGAGCCTGCGCGCCCGGTTGTCGCGATGCCGGTGCCGTTCGTGCCGCACGTGCCTCCGCCGACGATTGTGGTCACTCCCGAGCCGCGCGCGAAGGAAGGCAATTATCGTCTGCCCGATCTCTCACTGTTCGATCCGCCGCAGGCACAAGTGGCCGACGAGACCGACCGCGCGCACGTCTTAGAAGATACGCTAGCGTCGTTCGGCGTGGGCGCGAAGGTGCAGCACATTCAGCGCGGCCCGTCGATTACGCGCTACGAACTCAAACCCGAGCGCGGCGTGAAAATTTCGCGTATCGCGGCACTCTCCGACGACATCGCGCTGGCGCTGGCGGCAACCTCGGTGCGCATCGAAGCGCCGATTCCCGGCAAATCGGCCGTTGGCATCGAGGTTCCCAATGCGACCGTCTCCATCGTGACGGTGCGCGAGATTTTGGAAGCGCTGCCGCATCGCGGACAGATTCCGCCGTTGTGGATGGCGCTCGGCAAGGACATCACTGGGCGCCCGATCTTCGGCGATCTGGCCACGATGCCGCATTTGCTGGTGGCCGGCGCCACCGGTTCCGGCAAGTCGGTATGCCTGAACTGCATACTCGCGTCGCTGCTTTCGAGCGCGACACCCGATCAAGTGCAATTGTTGATGATCGATCCCAAACGCGTCGAGCTAACCGTCTATAACGGCATCCCGCATTTGATCAAGGACGTCATCACCGATCCGCGGCTCGCGGCGGGCGCGCTCTTCGAAATGACCAAGGAGATGGATTCGCGCTACGAGCGTTTTGCGAAGGCGGGCGTGCGCAAGATCGAAGAATATAACTCGAAGTTCCCTGACGAAAAACTGCCGTACGTGGTTATCGTTATCGACGAACTCGCCGACCTGATGCTCATTGCGCCGGGCAAGGTGGAAACGACGATTATGCGCTTGGCGCAGCTTGCGCGCGCGACCGGAATCCACCTGATCGTCGCGACGCAACGCCCGTCGGTGGACGTGATCACCGGTATTATCAAAGCCAACATTCCTTCGCGCATCGCGTTTGCCGTCAGTTCCCAGATCGATTCGCGCACGATTCTCGACATGGGCGGTGCGGAGCGTCTGCTCGGCCGCGGCGATATGCTATATCTGCCGATCGACGCGCCGAAACCAGTACGCATGCAAGGAGCGCTGATCAGCGGGGCCGAGGTTCACCGCCTCGTGGCCTTTTGGGCAGACCAAGCGCGACCCGATAACTTGCTCGACGTCGAAGTGGTGCCGGTCAGCGACGACGAGGCAAACAAGCGCGATGTGGATCCGCTTTGTTACGAAGCTGCGAAGTTCATCATCGAGTCGCGGTACGCGTCCACGGCGCAGTTGCAGTCGCAGTTCTCGATCGGTCACCCACGCGCGGTGCGTTTGATGAAGCAGCTCGAAGATTTCAAAGTGGTGGGTCCGCACGAGGGCACGAAACCGCGCAAGATCATTCTCGGGTTTGCGGAGCTCGAAGTCATCTCCGGGCGTCTGGGCAAGGGCGACGGACAGCAAGATCTTTTTGCGGGCGGCGCGTAGCGGGCGAGCCGCATTTGCGGCCGTCGCTTTTGCACTTTTCCTCGCGCTGGGTTTCTACGTAAGCGCTCACCCGGAGCCGCCGCTCTTTGTCGCATTCGAAAAGGCGGTGCTAGGCCACGCGGTGCTGCTCGCGTGGTGGGTTACGAATCTATGCTATCCGCTCGTCGTCGGGTCGATCTGCATCGCGCTGCTCTTCGTCGCGTGGCTCTTTCCGCAGTGGCGCGCGCCCGTGTTCTGCAGCTTCGCGAGCGTGCTGGTGTGCTGGCTCGCGACCAATCAGTTTCAGCACGTCTTTCACCGTCCGCGGCGCCTCGATTGGCTGATCAAGCGCGAAACGGCGTTTTCGTACCCAAGTTCGCACGGCGCCGTGGCGACCGGATTTTACGTACTATGGGCGACTTTTGTCTGGCAGAGCGAGCTGCGCGGGAGCCTGCGGGTCGGATTAGCGATCCTGCTGCTCGCCGTGGCGGTGGCGGTCTATTGGTCGCGACTGGCGCTGGGCGCGCACTACCTCACCGACTTGCTTGGTTCCATTTTTTTAGGCGCCGCGATCGCCAGCGTCGCGGGAGCTTGGGCGGTCCGCCGATAAAAGAGTGGACCCGATGGAAACGCACGTAGCATACGCGATAGACCCGGCCTTGCGCGCGATCGAAAATAAGGTCGACGAAGGCATACCGCTCTCCGCAGCCGACGGCTTGGCGATCTTCAAGACGCCCGACCTGCACAACTTGGGGCGCATCGCCCGCAAGCAAAAGGAACGCAAGAGCGGCAAGAAAGTTTTCTACGTTCTCAATCGCTACATCAACTCGACCAACGTCTGCTACGCCGGCTGCAAATTCTGCGCGTTCGCCGTGGACGAGTTCAAAGAGAAGGACCGCGTCGTGCGCATGCCCGCCGACGTCGTGTTCGACAAAGCGCTCGAGACTGGTACGAACTTCAATCAGATTCACATCGTGGGCGGTCACGACCCACGTCAACTTTCGCTGGACTACTGGCTGCCGCTGATGCGTCGCTTCAAAGAAACGCTGCCACACGTGCAGCTGTCGTTCTTTACGGCGGCCGAGATCGATTATCTGGCCAAGCGTCATCGCATGGGCTATCCGGAATTGATCGCGATGCTCAAGGACGCGGGACTCGATAACGTCAATGGCGGCGGCGCCGAGATTTTCGCCGAAGAGACGCGCAAGAAAATCTGTCCGAACAAAGTTGGTGCAGACAGCTGGCTCGCGATTCACGAAGAGCTGCACCGTCAAGGTGTCGCGTCGAACGCGACCATGCTCTACGGCCACATCGAGTCGCCCGAAGACCGCGTCGACCACTTTATTCGTTTGCGCGAGTCGCAGCGGCGCTCGCCGGGCTTCAACGCGTTCATTCCGCTGGCATTCCATCCCGACGGCAACGAACTCAACGACTGCGGCTGGACCTCGGGATTGGACGACATCCGCATGTTTGCGGCCGCGCGTCTGATGCTCGACAACTTCGATCACATCAAAGCGTATTGGATGATCCAAGGGCTTAAGGTTTGCCAGGTCGCGCTGCACTTCGGTGCCGACGACATGGACGGCACGCACGGATCGACCGACGAAGAGATGATCTATCACGCCGCCGGCACGCAGTCGGGACAATACGTGGACGATCGCGAGTTTCGTCGCCTGATTGCAGAAGCGGGCTACGAGCCCGTGCGCCGCAACTCCACGTACGACGAGTTTGCCTTCGACTGGGCCCCCGAGGCCGTTACCGTATGACGCTTCGCTGCGGGCGGATCCGCTATACGAACGATCTGCCGGTGTATGCGGCGTTCGATGCGGGCGCAATCGCCTATCCGGGAACGCTGCACGCCGATGTTCCCGCCCGCTTGAACGCGATGCTGATCGACGGCGAACTCGATTTGAGTCCCGTCAGCAGCTTCGCCTACGCGCGCAATGCGGACGGCCTAGTGCTGCTGCCCGATCTCTGTATCGGCGCCCGCGACGAAGTGGTTTCGGTGGTGCTGGTTTCGCGGACGCCGCCCGCACTGCTCGATAACGCCGAGATCTTCGTGACCAAAGAATCCGCCAGTGGACGCAACCTGCTGCGAGTGCTCATGGAGCGCCGCTACGGCGTGGCACCGCGCTACGTGGAACACGACGATCCGCTGGCCTGCGCGCGCGAAGGCCAAGCCGCTTTGCTGATCGGCGATGCGGCGGTGGACGCGATCTTCGCGTTTCCCAAAGAACTCGTCTATGATCTCGGTACGTTGTGGCATGAGTGGACGGGCGAACAGACGGTGTTTGCCGTGTGGGCGGCGCGCCGCTATGCTTACGAACGCGATGCCGAAGGCGTGCGGGCCTGCATGCACGCGCTGACGGATGCTTACACGTGGTCGCGTTCGCGCACCGCCTACGTAGCGCAGCTGGCCGAGCGCTCGATTCCGCGGCCGGCCGGTTTCTACGAAACGTATTATCAAAAGCTCAACTTCACATTCCACTCTGCCGCGCAGAGCGGCCTTGCAGCATACTGCCGCGAGCTACTGGCGATCGGTGCGATCGAACGTATGCCGCCCATCAGTCCGGAGGTCATCGGTGTCGTCTCTCGTTAGTCTGCTCGATAAAGCTGCCGACGGAGGCCGCCTCTCGTACGAAGAGGGCGTGCGTCTCTATAAAGAAGCCGACATCCACGAACTGGGCATGGCCGCGCACGCACGCCGCATGCAGATGCATCCGAGCAACGTGGTCACGTATGTCATCGATACGACGATCAACTATACCAACGTCTGTAACGTGCACTGCACGTTCTGCGCCTTCTTCCGGCCCGAGCATCATAACGAAGGCTATACGATGTCGCACGATCAGGTACTCGCGCGCGTGAAGTACGCCGCCGATCAAGGTGCCACGCAGATGATGATTCAAGGCGGCGTCAATCCGGAACTGCGCATCGGCTGGTTCGAAGAGCTCTTCAACCGCGTGGGCGTCGAGTTTCCCGCCGTGGACATCCACTCGCTCTCGGTCTCCGAAGTGATCGGTTTGGCAAAGGTCGAGGAAATGCCGGTTCGCGAGGTGCTGCTGCGCCTAAAGGCCGCGGGCATGAAATCACTGCCGGGTGCCGGCGCCGAAATTTTGGTCGAGCGCGTGCGCAAACGCATCTCCGCGCGCAAGGTCAAACCCGACGAGTGGCTAGACGTCATGCGCGTCGCGCAGCTGCTGGGCATGCCGACGACTGCGACGATGATGTTCGGCTCCATCGAAACCGACGAAGAGCGCATAGAGCATCTGCACGTGCTACGCGAACTTCAAGACGAAACGGCCGGCTTTACCGCGTTCATCCCGTGGTACTACGTGCCGTACAAGACGCCGCTGCGCGGAAAAGAATCGACGGGCCTCGACTACTTGCGCATGCTGGCGATTTCACGGCTCTATCTCGACAACTTCCCGCACTTGCAAGCATCGTGGCTCACGCCCGGCGTGAAGATGGGCCAACTCGCGCTCTTCTACGGGTGCGACGACATGGGCGGCACGATCATCGAAGAGCAAGTCGTGCACGACGCCGGCTCCACCAACGAAGCCACACGCCGCGATCTCGAAAACATCGTCATCGGCGCCGGTTTTGTGCCCGTGATCCGCGACACATACTGGAACCTCCGCACCGACGTCGCCCTCGCTACCGCACTCGCGTAGTCTCAGGCGCGTTTTTCGGGGAGCGCGCCGCACGGTATCCCGTCGTCGGGACGCGCGCATTTTTCCATCCTTGGAAAAATGCTACTCACTTCGCGTCCCCTCCCGGCATCCTGCCTCCGGGGCCGCCTCAGATGCCCTCCTCACGGGATACCGCACGCCGCACTCCCCGAAAAACGAGTGCTTTACGCGGCGCTGGTGATTGTGGCGGCGCCGAGAACTTCGTCGGCATCGGGGGCGAGCAGGGCTACCAATTGGCCGGGGGTTATGGCGCGTTGCGGATCTTTGAAGTGGAGTGCTAGGGTGCCGTCGGGCTTTAGGGTTGCGGTGGCTTCGGCGGGGTTGGCGCGGTAGCGGACCATTGCCAATACGTTTGCGGGACCGTTTTTGAAGTGGTTGGGCTGGATGAGGTTTACTTCTTCGGCGGTTAACGTGTTGGAGAAGAGCTCTTCTTCGCGGCCGATGGTGATGGTGTTGGTGGTCGCGTCAACGTGCGTGACGTAGCGTGGGAACTCGCTGCCGCCGGGAAGCTTTTGACGTTGACCGACGGTGAAGTTGGCGATGCCGGCGTGGGTGCCGACGGTCGCGCCGTCGGTTGTGACGATGGTTCCGGCGTGCGCGAGTTCGGGGCGTACGCGCGCGAGCACGTCGCGGTAGTCGCCGCCTTCGACGAAGCAGATGTCTTGCGATTCGGTTTTGTCGTGCACGGGCAGGCCCATGCGCAGCGCGTGCGCGCGTGTGGTGGCCTTATCGAGGGCGCCGAGGGGCAGCAGCAGCGATGCGAGCTGGTCGGGCGTGAGTTGGGCGAGGGCGTAGGCTTGGTCTTTGGCGTGCTCGCCACGGAAGAGGTGGGGCCCGTCGTCGCGCTGTTCGACGCGCGCGTAATGGCCGGTGGCGACGTACTTCGCACCCACGCGATCAGCGTAGTCGCGCAGCGTGCCCAGCTTGACGAAATTGTTGCATGCGACGCATGGGTTGGGCGTGCGGCCGCGCGCATATTCGTCGGCGAAGCGCTCGATGACGGTACGGCGAAATACTTCTTCGAAGTTGAGCACGTAGTGCGGGATGCCCAGAATCGCGGCGCTGCGGCGGGCGTCGTCGAAATCATCGATGCCGCAGCAACTCTTGGCATGCGGCCGCATGGTCACGCCGATCACGTCATATCCGGCCTCCACGAGCAGCCCGGCGGCTACGGCGGAGTCCACGCCACCGCTCATGGCGGCGATTGCACGTACTTTGCTCATCGTTCTGCGGACAGGATAACAGGGTAACGGGGCTAACAGAAGCCCCAAATGCCTGCTCTGGGTGAACGATTTCGGGCCGCCCGGGAGGCCCGCGGCCTTACGCTGTCCGACGTGGCGGAGCAGATTCGCATCCGCTCGGTCTATTTGGCCGCCATAGAAGACGAGAATTGGCCGGCCATCGGGGCGCCGGTCTACGTTCGCGGCTTCCTGCGGACGTACGCTCGCTTCCTCGGGCTCGAGGCTGAGGAGGCTGTCGGCGCTTTCAATCAGCATGCGACCGGCGCGACGACGGTGGCCCCGCCCGAGGCAGCTGCCGCCCCGACGCATTCACCGGAACCTCGGCGACTGCTACCGTTCATCTGGATCGCCAGCATCGTGGCGGTGCTGCTGATCGCGTACGTTGCGTTCAATGCCTTTTCGCCGCGCGGGCCGACAGCGCAGACGGCGTTGGCCTCCGCGTCGCCGACCGCAACTGCCGATACGTCGCCGCTGGAGTCTGCCGGACCGTCGACGTCACCGCAGGCCTCGACGTCGCCCGAGAACTCGGTTTCGCTGGGTGCGACGATTGCGGATCAACCGAACTCGCTTGCGGTGCAGTTGTCGGCGTCGTCGTGGCTGCGCGTCGTCATCGACGGTAAAGTTGTAAGTGAAGGCACGTTCCCGGCCGGCACATCCAAGACGTTTCGCGGTAAACGCGCGGTGCTGCTAATCGGCAATGCAGGCGGCGTCCACGTGTTCGTGGACGGAAAGCCGATTGCTCCGTTGGGCAAGTCCGGCGCTGTTGTGGAACGCGCCTTCGTACTGTAGCGTTAGGAGAATCAGTGGCCAGCGAATTTTCGTTTGACGTCGTATCAAAGATCGATCGACAAGAGTTGGATAACGCTTTAAATCAGGCGCGCAAAGAAATTGCGGGGCGTTTCGATTTCAAGAACTCGAAGACGGACATTTCCGCCGATGAGAAGACGATCACGCTGCTCTCCGACGACGAACTGAAGATGAAAAACGTCGTCGATATCGTGCAGGCCAAGGCCATCAAGCGCGGCATCGACGTACGCGTGTTCGAATATGGCACCGTCGAGCCGGCCGCGCAGAACACCGTGCGCCAAGTCGTTACGCTGCGCAGCGGCATTCCCAAGGACAAGAGCAAGATCCTCACCGAGAAGATCAAAGGGCTCAAGCTCAAAGTAAATACGCAGGTGCAGGACGAGCAGATTCGCGTTTCGTCGAAAAGCAAGGACGATCTGCAGAAGGTCATGGACGCGTTGCGCGGTCCCGACATCGAGCTGCCATTGCAGTTCGTGAACTACCGGTAAGTTCGCCGCATGCCGTCTGTTTCGTTCATCAGTTTGGGGTGCGCCAAGAACCTCGTCGATACCGAGGTGATGATCGCGAAACTCGGCGCCGCCGGCTGGGATTTGGAGCCCGATGCCGATCGCGCCGACACGGTGATCGTCAACACGTGCGCGTTCATCGATCCGGCAAAAGCCGAATCCACGGAAGTCATTCTCGATCACGCCGGCCGCAAGCATAAAGGTCAGCAACTCGTGGTGGCGGGATGTTTGGCGCAGCGGTACGGCGCACAGCTGCAATCGCTCGTTCCCGAGATTGACGGCGTGGTGGGCACGGGTGCGTATCCTTCGATCGTCGAGTTGCTCGACGACGTGCGCGCCGGTCGCAAACCGGTGCGCTTGGACTTCGAAGGCGAGCCCGAGCACGACTTTCTGCCGCGGCTCATCACCACGCCGCGCGCGACCGCATACATCAAGGTCGCCGAAGGTTGCGACCACCCGTGCACGTTCTGCATCATTCCCAAGCTGCGCGGAGCGTTCCGCAGTCGCAGCGAGGAATCGATCGTGAAGGAGGCGCGCGCGCTGGCTGCCGGCGGCACGCGCGAACTCATCCTCATCGCGCAGGATACGTCGATGTGGGGACGCGACCGCGGCGACCGGCGCGGGGGATTGGCTCGCCTATTGGAGTCGCTGCACGAGATCGACGGCATCGAATGGATTCGCCTGCTCTATCTCTATCCCGCGACGGTCGATCGCGAACTGATCGACGCGATCGCGCGGCTGCCGAAGGTCTGCAAGTATATGGACATGCCGTTGCAGCACGCGCATCCCGACGTGCTGCGCGCGATGCGTCGACCCAGTAACGGCGAGCGCTACCTGGAGATTATCGAAGATTTCCGGCGTAGCGTTCCCGGCATAACCATGCGCTCCACGTTTATCGTTGGCTTCCCAGGCGAAACTGAGGAACACGTGAGCTATTTAGAAGAATGGATCTCACGCGCGCAGCTCGATCGCGTCGGCTTCTTCGAATACAGCGCGGAAGAAGGCACGCCGGGCGCGGAATTGCCGAATAAGGTGCCCGTGCGCGAACGCCGCAAACGTTTGGTGCGGCTGCGTGAAGCCCAGCGCGCGGCCTCGGGACTCGCACGCGCGCGCCGCATCGGCGAGAGCGTTACCGTGCTGGTCGAAGAGGAGCGCCGTCTCGCGAAGAGCGATCCGTTTTTCGATGCGCTGCACAGCGAGCGCGTATGGTTCGGGCGCTCTCAGGGCGAAGCGCCAGGCGTAGACGGCGGCGTGTTCTTCACCGGTGACGCAGCGATCGGCGAGTTTGTTCCGGTCGCGCTCGAAGGGCATGGACCGTTTGATTTCTTCGGCCGCGCGTCGGCTCTCGCACAGGAAGTTGTAACCGTTGGCTAAGCACATCGACCCGGAACCGCAGCCGCGGAGCAAGTCGTCCGTTCTCAAGCGGGTGCTACTCTCCATTGGCATCATCATCGTCGGTCTCATCGCCGTCGTAGCGGGCTTTTCGATCGCGCAGAAACGCAACCCCCTTCAGGTTATGCTCGAGCCGATCGTCCAGACGCCGCAACAGGTCTTCGGCAAGAACAACTTGCTGGTACTGGTCATAGGGTTGGATTACGACTATAACGACAAGGACGAAGAGTATTCGTCGCAGTCGCGTAGCGACGTCATTAAAGCCATTAATCTCGACTTCGCGCGTAAACAAGCGTACGTGCTCGACGTTGGGCGCGACATGGTCACCACGCTGCCCAACGGCGAGCGCGCAAAGATCAACGAAGCGCAGTCCGACGGCGGCATCGGTGAGTCGCGCAAAGTAATCGCACAGTTCCTCGGTATCCCCAAGTTCGACCGTTACGTGATCCTGCGCGCCGACTCGATGAAAGACATCATCAACGCGATCGATGGCGTCACCGTAGACGTGAAGGATTCGGACTGCCTGAAGAACGGCCAGTGCAAAAACCAATCTCCGCTCGACTACACCGACACCTGGGGACATCTCTACATTCACCTTAAGCCAGGTATCCAGCATCTCAACGGCACGCAGGCGGTGGGATATGCGCGGTTTCGCCACGATTGGTGCAGCGATCCGTGCCGCATGATGCGGCAGGATCAAGTCATCACGGCGATGGTGCAGAAGCTCAAGGGCAATAAACTCAATACGCTGCTGCATGCCAATCAGCTGATCGACGTGATCAAACGCAACGTCAGCACCGACTTGACCGAAGGCGAGATGGTGGCGTTGGCCGATTATTTCCTCGACTTCACCACCAGCGATCTGCATACCGCACAGTTGGCCTGGACGCCGGTAACGCTGCCCGACGGCGGCTCCGCCACGCTGGCCGATCCAAACGACCTTGCTACGAAGGTGCGCACGATGCTGATCGCGCCGCCCACGCCCGTCCCATCGCCCAACGCGCTGGCGTTGGCCGCGATACCGCCGAACACGTTGCATGTGAACGTCGAGAACGGCAGCGGCGTCCCCGGGGCGGCACATCGCGTTGCCGAGGCGCTGCAGAATCAGGGTTTTGTGATCGACGACGTGGGCGACGCATCGTCCAACGACGTGACGGTGACGGAAGTGCACCAGCACTCATCGGTGAACTACGCAGCAGAACGCGTGCGTGAGAGTTTGCCCTTGGCGGCGCAACACGCGCCCATCGTGCCCGAGGCCGTTCCCGCGACGGCGCATAGTGATGTCACGGTCGTCGTCGGTAAAGACATCGCAGGTCCGGTAGCGGAGGTTACGCCATAACGATGAGAAAACGCCAACTCGTCGGCGCCGCGGCGCTCGTCGTCGCGGCCGTGTGCGCGTTCGGCGCGTGGCATCTGTTCGTGCGTGCGAAGGTGCTGTCCATACCCGCCGTCATTACGCCCGCGATGGATGCGCGCGCTGCATACGATCCCGGATTGCGCGATCGATACGAAGCGCTGCTGCGCGAACACCGTCACGATCTGGGACCGCATCCCAAGCTGATCGCGCTCACGTTCGACGACGGTCCATATCCGGTGTTCACCCCACTGCTGCTCGAGCAGCTGCATCGGCTCAACGTGCCGGCGACGTTCTTTTTGATCGGTCGCGACGCGCACGAGTGGCCGGATTTAACGCGGCGTATTGCTGCCGCAGGCGACGAAATCGGCGATCACACGCTCACGCATCCCGATTTAGATCGCGAAACCGACGCTCAGGTGGCGGCTGAAATTGTGGGCGGGCGCGATGCTCTGTGGAGCCTCGTGCACGACCCGGCGGTTCGGTCGTACATGCGGCCGCCGCACGGACGGTATAACGAAGCGACGATTCAGGTGACGCAACGCTTGGGTTACACGATGATCCTGTGGAACGACGATGCGGGCGATTGGCGCACGCTGACGCCGGAAGCCATCAGCAGACACTTGATCGAGCATGCAAGCGCTCCCGATATCGTGCTGCTGCATTCCGGGAAGCTGGCCACCGTGGAGGCCCTGCCCGAAGTGGTTGCACGATTTCGCTCGGCGGGGTATCGTTTCGTGACCGTGGGACAACTACTGGCGATTATGCCGGCAGCCCTCGTTAATCGGCCTCTCAGGAGAGCGGTATAGGATGCCTCGGCAGATCATCGACGTGGAGTCGGGGCGGCCGGGGTACATTCGCAGGCAGGCGATCCGCTGGGCGATCGTGGTCCTGGCTCTCCTCGTGCTGGCCGTCGGGGCCCTCGTCCTTATTCGCTACCATGAGGCGCATAGTGTACGGCGCCTCCAGGAAACTCATCGGGTCAGCGCGGAACCACGCTGGCTGTCCCACCCAAGGAGATTTCATGCTGCGTAGGCTCACCCTCGGATTCGCCGGTCTGGCTCTTGTCGCCGTAGTCGCGGCGTGCAACTCGTCGAATACCAGTAATCTGAACGGCGGTCTCGGTATCGGACCGAACTTCCCCACCAGTACGCTCTACGCAGCCAACAGCAACACGAACGGCATCAGCATCTATTCCGCGCCGCTCGCCAGCGGCGAAGTGCCGTCGTACCAGATTGGTGGCTCCAGCACGCTGCTGGACGGCCCGCAGTATATGACATTCGATACGACGGATACCGGAGCGCTCAACAAGAGTTTGTGGGTTACCAACTACGACTCAGGTTCGGGCACGAGCCAGGTGCTCGTCTTCAAGTATCTAGCGACCGGTGCGGTGATTCCGCTTCAAAACTTCACCTATGCGGGCATGGGTCGGCCGCGCGGCATCGCGATCGACTCCGCCAACGCCATTGCGGTGGCAGCCGTTTTTCCGCCGGCCGTTTCGCCCGAGCTACCGAGTCAGATTCAGTTTTTCACGTCCGGTGCTAGTGGCGCGGTGGTGCCGTTTGCGGTGATCACGGGGCCGGCGACCGGCTTGAACGTGCCCAGCGGTCTCGCGTACGACGCGAGCGGCAACCTGATTGTCGCCAACCGTCAAGGTGCCTCGGTCGAAACCTTTGCGATCCCCACGCCCGCGCCGACACCCTCCGCGTCGCCCTCGCCGTCGGCGTCGCCAACCGCATCTGCCGGGCCCACGGCCACGCCGACCGCGATTCCGACGCCTCAGCTGGATTACGATGTGGCTCCAATCGCCAATATCTCGGGCGCGAGCACGGGCCTAACGAATCCCGCCGGCGTGGCGGTGGATGCCGCGGGCAACATCTATGTGGCCGATGCGGGCAACGCCAGCGTTCTAGAGTTTGCCAAGGGAGCCACCGGCAACGTGGCGCCGCTTCGCGTGATTTCGGGCGCGGCCACCATGCTGCAGCAGCCGCTCGACGTGCGTGTGGACGCAAACGGTCTGATCTACGTTTCCGATGCCGGAGCGCAGAAGGTCTTCGTCTTCGCGGCCGGGGCTACGGGCAACGTGGCGCCCACCATTACGCTTCCCGCTCAGGCCGGAATCGTCGGAATAGGCCTCTCGCCGTAACCGTCGGGTTGCGGCGAGCATTACAATAAGAAGAGCCATGGCTTTTCTGAAGACCCTCTTCGACGGAAACGAGCGGGAAATTGTCCGCTTGCGCAAGACCGTCGTGCAAGTCAACGCGCTCGAGCCGGAAATTGAGGCGCTCACCGACGAGCAGCTTCGCGGCAAGGCCGTGGAGTTTCGCGAGCGGCTGGCTGCGGGTGAATTGCTCGAAGCGATGCTGCCCGAAACGTTTGCGGTGGTTCGCGAGGCGGGACGTCGCGTACTGGGTATGCGCCACTTCGATGTGCAGATCATGGGCGGCCAGGTGCTCTTCGAAGGTCGTATCGCCGAGATGCGCACTGGTGAAGGTAAGACGCTCGTCGCAACGCTGCCCGTGTATGCGCGCGCGCTCGAGAGCCGCGGCGTGCACGTGGTTACGGTCAACGATTACTTGGCACGCCGCGACGCTGAGTGGATGGGGCAGATCTACGAGTTTCTGGGGTTGACCGTCGGCGTCGTACAGCACGATCTCGAGCCGGCCGAACGTCGCGCCGCTTACGCATGCGACGTAACCTACATCACGAACAATGAACTCGGATTCGACTACCTGCGCGACAACATGGCGTGGCAGGTCGAAGACCTGGTGCAGCGCGAGCTCTACTTTGGGCTCGTGGACGAAGTCGATTCGATCCTCGTCGACGAGGCGCGCACGCCGCTCATCATCAGCGGGCCATCACAAGAATCGACCGAGCTCTACGACAAGTTTGCGCAGGTGATTCCACGGCTGAAAAAAGACGAAGACTACACGGTCGACGAGAAGGCGCATGCTGCGCCCATCACCGAAGCCGGCGTGACCAAAGTCGAAAAGATGCTCGGCGTGGGTAACCTGTACGACCAGCGCAATATCGAGCTGGCGCATCAGCTCAACGCTGCGCTCAAGGCGTGGACACTGTTCCATCGCGATCAGCAGTACATCGTCAAAGACGAAGAAGTGATTATCGTCGACGAGTTCACCGGTCGACTGATGCACGGTCGCCGTTACTCCGACGGCATCCACCAAGCGATTGAAGCTAAAGAAGGCATTAAAGTTCGCGGCGAAGATCAGACGCTCGCCACGATTACGTTTCAAAATCTTTTTCGCCTCTACAAGCACCTCGCCGGTATGACGGGTACCGCGAAGACCGAAGAGCGCGAGTTTCGCGATATCTACAACCTCGACGTCGTGGTGGTCCCGACCAACATGCCGATGGTACGTAAGGATAACACCGACATCGTCTTCAAGTCTGAAAAGGCAAAGTTCGACCGCGTGGTCAGCGAGATCATCGAAGAACACGGGAAAGGCCGACCGGTTCTCGTGGGCACCCGGTCCATCGAAAAGAGCGAGCTGCTCGCCTCGATGCTGCGCCGCCGCGGCGTCGAGTGCAACGTACTCAATGCCAAGTACCACGAGCAGGAAGCCCAGATCATCAGCGACGCCGGCCAAGAGGCCCAGGTGACGATCGCCACCAACATGGCTGGCCGCGGCACCGACATTAAACTTGGTGAGGGCGTGGCGGCCAAGGGTGGTCTGCACATTATCGGTACCGAGCGCCACGAATCGCGCCGCATCGATAACCAGTTGCGCGGTCGCTCCGGCCGTCAGGGCGATCCCGGCTCCACGCGCTTTTACATCTCGCTTGAAGACGAAGTAATGCGCCTCTTCGGCGGCGAGCGCATGAGCAACATCATGGATCGTGTGGGATTCTCCGATGCCGACCCCATCGAGTCCGGTTTGGTCACCAAATCCATCGAGCGCGCACAGAGCAAGGTGGAAAATCACAACTACGAGATCCGCAAACACGTCCTCGAATACGACGACGTTATGAACAAGCAGCGCGAGATCATCTACGCCGACCGCCGCGCGATTTTGGAAGGCAAATTCGATTCGCGCGAGTTCATGTTGCAGTCGGTCGATGCGAAAATCGACGAGTCGATCGCGAAGAACGCTCCGGAAAACGCGCACCCCGGCGAATGGGATCTCGAAGAAATCCTCGACGAAACAAACACGATTTTCCCAGTCAAAGCGAAAATTTCGCTCGAAGATCTCGAAAAGAAAGATCGTGAAGAGATTCGCCGCACGCTGCACGATGCGGGCGTGGCCGCCTATCAGGCGAAAGAAGACGAAGTTACACCGGAGATCCTGCGCTTGATCGAACAGCGCTATCTGCTGCTGCCGATCATCGACCGTCAGTGGGTGGACCATCTCTATGTGATGGATCACCTCAAGAACGGCATCGGCTTGCGCGGATACGGCCAGAAAGATCCGCGCGTCGAATACGAAAAAGAAGCCTACGAGATCTTCGACGATCTCAAGAACAACATCGCTGACGAAGCGATCAAGGGCCTCTATCGCGTGCAGATCGAGCACGCGCCGCCGGAGCAGCAGCAGCCCGTCCCCGCATTCGAAACGCTGCCGTCAGGCGACCTGACGCCTCAGCCTTCGGGCCGTATCTCCACCGCGCAGGCCGAGCAGTTGCTCGGACCGATGCCCGGCGCAGATCGTCGGCAGCAACTGCACACCAACATCGCCGAAGGCGAACCGGCCAAACCTGCGCAGCGCCAAGAGCCAAAGGTCGGCCGCAACGATCTCTGCCCCTGCGGCAGCGGCAAAAAATACAAGAAGTGCCACGGAGCCGCCGCGTAGCGGGCATAGAGTTAAGCGTCGAAACCGGCCACCCCCTGCGCCTCGGGCCTCGCGCGTGCCGTGTCGCGCAAAGCCTTGTCCCATAAGGGTTTCCGGCGCACGCGTACTTTACAGGCCCTAGGCGCTATCGGCCGGCCCCATTTGCAAATACGTCTGCAAAACGCCTCGCGCCGCGCAAACCCTTGTCCCATAAGGCTTTGCGGCGCGCGACCCGATGCACGGCGGATGCAGGATGTCAGAGTCTCAGAGGACAGTCTTCACGGCCCGCACCGCGGTGATCGCATCTGATGAGGTTTGGAATCCGGGCAAATCGGCGCTAACGAGCTCCAGCTTCGTTTGACCAGCGTATTTCCAGCGCGAGATCGCAACTTTGCCGAACAGGTTCATGAAGTGTACTTCAAGGTCACCGCTGTTAATCCACACGTCTCTATTATCTCTTTCATCCTGAAACAAGACCGGCTGCGACTGCTGGTGCGCTTCGATTGGGCCGGCGTCTATGCTAACGCCGCGGCGTTCGGCGCCGTCAGCGGTTCGCACATGAAGCGTCGCCCAAACGGCGAGCCCGTCGCCGATATTCCGTATCGCGAAGTGAGCCGGTTGGCCGGCGACCCGAATGACTGGCACGGGGCAGCAGTAAGGCCACAGAGTCTGTTGATGGTGGCGATCCACCTGTTGCGCTTCCTGTTGAGCGGCCTTTATCGACTCCCGCGTCTCTCGCGCCAGCTCTTTAGTTTCGGAAGCGAGCCGAAAGGTTGCGATTGCAAGTAACCCAGCGCGGTAATTATCTCGGGATGATATGCGCCGCTGTTCCAACTCGCCAGATAAACCGGCTTCAACGAATTGGCCGCTTGCAGCAAGG